>JAESFH010000064.1_pt1 | contig 130434 bp, 124 predicted proteins | sample 9269381 | NCBI WGS metagenome assembly JAESFH01 (sample SAMN14504062, study PRJNA617094) | algae metagenome | isolation source: Aphanothece sp. CMT-3BRIN-NPC111 and co-occurring heterotrophs from well... | place: USA: Clark Mountains Wilderness, California | collected 2010-04-18
TCACCCCGCGGCTTTTGCGCAACTTCATGCGCGATGTCGGCAATCAGGTCGTGCTCGGCATTTTCATCGCTACGTTCGCGTATTGCCTTTGCATCCTGCGGGTCGTCGGCGGCCCGACCGGCGATTTCATCCCGCGCATCTCGGTGACCTGCGGGTTTGCGATGACGGCCGCGAGCATCATCGCGCTGGTCTATTTCATCCATCACGCGGCGTCGCTGATCCAGGCGCAGGGGATTATCGCGTCGATCGGCCGGGAGCTGGATCGCGCGCTCGACCCGCTCTATCCGGCCGGGCTCGGTGCCTCAGGTTCGGCGGGATCAACGCAGGAACTGCCGGCCGATTTCGCGGCGCGTGCCGCGGAGATGCGTGCGCCGCAGAGCGACTACGTGGAAGCGATCGATGCGGATACGTTGATGACGGTCGCCGAGGAACGCGATCTCGTGATCACGCTTGAGCATCGGCCGGGGGACTTCACCGTGGAAGGCGAAGTGCTCGCGCGGGCCTATCCGGCCGAGCGGGTGGCGAACGGCACCGCGGAGACGATTCTCAGCGCAATCGTCTTCGGCCCGGAGCGGACGCAGACGCAGGACCCGGAGTTTGTCTTGAGCGAACTGGTGGAAATTGCGGTGCGTGCTCTTTCGCCCGGCATCAACGATCCGACGACGGCGGTGCTGTGCGTTGATCGGCTCGGCGCGGCGCTGGCCAGAATCGCCGCGCGACCGATGCCTTCCGCGCAGCGTTACGGAAGCGATGGGCGCCTCCGGATCGTGGCGAAACATTATGGCTTTCGCGGCCTGGTCGAGGCGGCGTTCAACCCGATTCGCCAGCATGGTCGCAAGAGCGTCCCGGTGACCGTCCGATTGCTGGAGACGATCAGCCGCATCGCGCTGCACGCGCAGCGCGACGAAGATCGCGAGGCGCTGCTGCGGCAGGCGACGATGATCGAGCGCGGGAGCAAAGACGCGGCGTTCGATCCGGGCGATGTTGAAGATGTGCAGGAGCGGTTCCGCTCGGCGCTCGAAGCTCTCGGCGAACGCGCGCCCGTGCAGCGGCTGTCAGCTGCCTGACGTTAGACGCGCAGGCCTTTCGGAATCACGACCGGGTCTAACAAGTCGAAAGACCTCTGCACGAGGAGCGCGAGAACGGCGGCGGGAATCGCGTCAGCGCGCACAGCTCGGCGAGTTTTTTGTTCATCTCATCCGCTGGCCTGCGGAGATGCTGCGCCATGAGGAGTACGTTGCGCCGCGCCGTCAGATGCGGAAACAAACCACTGTCTTGAATGACGTAGCAGATGCGCCGCCGTAGTTTCCGGCAGCGTCTGGCGTGCTACTCTTTGCCCGCCGATTTCGATGCGTCCGCTATCGGGCTCGAGCAGGGCGACGATCAGCCGGAGGATCGTCGACTTTCCGCAACCGCTCCGGCCAATCAGAACCGTCGTCTTGCCCGCTTCGAACGCGAGGTCGAGCGGGTGCAGCGCACTGGCCGCGCCGTATTTTTTGCTGACGCCGACGAGTTGAACCAGCGCGCTGACGGGCGGCTATGCTGCCACCGTGAAGTGAAAGACGGCAAACATTTGCCGCGGATCGGTCCAATACCGCGACAGCTTGAAGCCGGCGCTCACCGCCATTGCCGTGAAGCCGTCGATTGTGTGCTTGTAGGAGAACTCGGTGATGATTGTCTCGCCGGCCGCAAACGCGAATGTTCGCCCGCCGAGCCGCACTACCTGATCGCGCTCGGCGATGAGGTGCATCTCGATCCGATGCTCGCGCATGTTGTAGATCGCCCGGTGATGCCAGCAGGCGAGAATGAAATCGGCACCGAGCTCGCGGTTCGCGCGCGCGAGCAGGTTGAGGTTGAACTGCGCGGTCACGCCCGCGCTGTCGTTGTAAGCGGCTTCGAGAACGTCCGTCGATTTCTGCAGATCGACGCCGATGATCAACCCGCCGCTCGAGCCGCAGACGCGGCAGATTTGGCGAAGGAAATCCTGCGCCGCTTCCGGCTCCAGATTCCCTATCGTCGACCCAGGAAAGTAAACCGCGATGTGGTCAGGTTTGCGTGAAGGCTGCGGTAATTCGAACCGCTGCACGTAATCGGCGCACACCGGGAGAATCTCGAGCGTCGGCATCACGCGACGGAGCGCCTGGGCGGACTCGATCAGCCTCTGTTTCGAGATGTCGACGGGCACATAGGCGATTGGATTCTCCAGATGCTGCAAGAGCATTCGGGTTTTGATGCCGGCGCCAGTGCCGAGCCCGACGAGTTCGGCATTCGCGCCGATTGACTCCGCCATGTCGGCCGCGTGTCGCTGGAGGATGCCTGTCTCGGTTCGCGTGAGGTAATACTCCGGCAGTTCGCAGATCTTGAGGAACAGGTCCGCGCCGGCTTCGTCGTAGAAGAACTTCGACGGTAATGTCGCCGGCGAGCTGGACAGCCCTGCGATCGCTTCCGCGAGGAAATCTGACGGCGCGGGCTCGAGATCGAGGACGGCAATGCCGCCGCTATCGTCGTTCATGCAGAGTCGCGCGCGAGCCGCAGGCCGGTAAATTGCCACCGTTTCTCCGGCTGGAAGAAATTCCGATACGTCGGTCGAATGTGATCGCGCGACGTTGCGCAGGAGCCGCCGCGCAGAACCATCTGGTTGCACATGAACTTGCCGTTGTACTCGCCGAGCGCGCCGGGCGCTGCGCGATAGCCGGGGTAGGGGAGATACGAACTGCGCGTCCATTCCCAGACATCGCCAAACATTTGCCGGAGCGCGCGCGTGGAGCCGGCCCGCCCTCGGGCCGGTAGGTCTGCTGTAACGGCGTCGGATTGACGGCCCGAGGGCGGACCGTCTCCACCGTCAGGCGCGGGGTGGAAGCGCTGCTCGTCGACAAAATTGCCCTCGATCGGAACGCCGGCGCTTGCGCGTTCCCATTCGAACTCGGTCGGCAACCGCGCGCCATCCCAATTCGCGTACGCGTCTGCTTCGAAATAGCTGATGTGCGTGACGGGCTCCGATTCATCGACGGGGCGGAAGCCGGAGAGGGTGAAGTTCCACCACTCGCCATCGCGCTTCTGCCAGTACAGCGGCGCTTCCCAGCGCTGCTCCTGCACGGTCGCCCAGCCTAACGACAGCCAGAACTCGGGGCGCGTGTAACCACCGGCTTCGATGAACGCGATGTACTCGCCGTTGGTGATCGGACGGGTGGCGAGCGCGAACTTGCCCACAAGCGCGCGGTGCCGTGGCCCTTCGTTGTCGTAGGCGAATCCGGAGCCCGCGTGCCCGATTTCGACGATCGCTTCGTCAAACTCGACGAAGTGGAGATGGCCGACCTTCTGTGTTGTCACGGGGGCGACGGACGCTTCGAACACCGGATAGAGCGGGTTCTGCGCGAAGACGTGTTTGATGTCCGTGACGAGCAGCTCCTGGTGCTGTTGCTCGTGATGAATGCCGAGTGTAATGACCGGCTCGATCTCGTCGAGCTGTGCGTCGCTCGCGTTCTGCACGAGCTTCGTCACGCATTCGTCGATCGACTCGCGATAGCGGAAGGTTTCCGCGACGGTGGGGCGCGAGATCAAACCGCGGAGATCGCGCCGGTGCATGTCGCCCGCGGTGTTGTAATAGGAGTTAAAAAGAAACGCGTACTGCGGAACCTCGGAGACGTAACGGGTCGCCCAAACCTTGACGACGAACGTCTCGAAAAACCAGGTGGTGTGCGCGAGATGCCATTTGGTCGGGCTAACGTCGGGCATTGATTGCACGACGAAATCTTCCGGCTGCAGATTGCGGCAGAGGCGGGTGCTGAAATTCCGCACCTGCTGAAAGCGCTCGAGCAGGCAGGCGCCGCGCTCGCTCGCGTGCGCTGGTGTCGCGCTAGGTCCCTGTTCTCCCCTTGCCGTCCTCGCGGACTTGATCAAGCCCTCAACCTTCCTGCGACTGGTCGTCTTGCGCCGCCTCGACCATCTGATCGTGCGCGGCTTCCTCAATGCCGCCCTCGACGAGCTGGGCGCCGAGCATCTCGTCATCTTCGCCTGCGACACCGGCGCGGCGGCCCGTCTCTCCGGGGACCGAATCGCGGTCGCTCAAGCCGTCGACGACCTCATCGACATCATCGGCGGCGGTGACGGTCTCGCGGCCGAGCAATTCTTTCTCCGCCTGATCCCAATCGGCATCGGTAAACTCGTCGGGGTTGCGCTCGTTGATCAACGCGATCTCTCGCGCGCGTTTCTCGACCAGCTCGGCCGTCGGGGCGCCCATTCCATCGCCGTGCACAGAGATCTTGCCGAAACCGGGTTGCGAGTACTCGTTCATACCCACTAATACGAAAAACGGATGCCGACTGTTCGCATGCCGCGGGTGGTATTCTGCACAACTCAGCCGGGGCACGCTCGTGCTCGTGCTCATGATCGTGCTCGTAATCGAATGAGAAGAGGCGGTCGAGCACAAGCACGATTACGAGCATGAGCACGAGTAGGTGCGAACGCATTCGATGAACGTGCGCGATCAGTTGCTGCCGCTGCCGCACGGCGGGCACATCGTCTACGACGAATACGGCGATCCAAACGGCATCCCGGTGCTGTTCTGCCATGGGTGGCCGAGTTCGCGGACAATGGCGGAGCTGACGGACGCTGCGGCGCGCGACATCGGGGTGCGAATCATTTCACCTGACCGGCCGGGGATTAGCGACTCGGCGTTCGCGCCGGAGCGGAAGCTGACCGATTGGCCGGCAGTTGTGGAGGCGCTGATGGCGCATCTGTCGATTGACGCGTTTCGGGTGCTCGGAGTTTCGGGCGGCGCGCCGTACGCTTACGCGACAGGTTGGGCGATGCCGGAACGCGTCACCGCGGTGGCGATCGCGAGCGGCGCGCCACCGATTGCCGAGCTGCCGGATCACTCTGGCCTGCTGAGGCTTTACCGGTGGATGCTCGCCTTGTATGGGCGACATCCGCGAATGTGCCGGAGCTTGTTCGGCGTGGCGCGGCCGTTCGCGATGGTGCGCCCATCGCCGCGTCTGCGGCCAGTGTTCCTGAAACTCCTGCAGCCGTGCGATGCCGCGAGTCTGCGGGATGCGGCGGCGTTCGATGCCTGCTTCGAGAGTGCGCGGCGCGCGTGGCGGGGGTCGGCCGCCGGTGTGATGACGGACGCGGAGGTCTATGCGCAACCGTGGGGTTTCCGCCTCGAGGACGTGCGGGTGCCGGTGCAGCTCTGGCACGGGGTGAAGGATCGCGCATTTGCCGTCCGGCTGGCGGAAGAGATCGCGACGCGCCTGCCGAACGCGCGACTGCGCCTGGTCGACGACGCCGGGCATTACTCGCTGCCGATCCGCCACATGCACGAGATCCTGCGCGATCTCGTAGCCGTGGATCGACCGGCACTGTAGGGGAAGCTGTTAGCTTCCCGTGTCTCGATTGGAACTGGGGAAGCTAACAGCTTCCCCTACAGCACATCGGCTCGTCGCGGACGAGCGACTGCTGCTGCTCAAGTTTTCCTGTGCGTTGGCACGCTACGGGTTGAGAATACGGCGGTGGAAGATTTCACGGCAGGGACGACGCATCAGCAACCGGCGCAGCGCCAGACATCGTTCGGGAAGGAATGGGATCAGCGCATCCATCAGCTTGTCGCCGACTGGGGCGCGGAGAAGTCGCCGGAGCTCGTCGAGGAGATGATTATGACGGCGCTCAAGATGGCGCGGGACGGCATGGGCACGGCGGACCTGAAGCTGATGAACCGTTCGCTGAAGGAGATGCGGTACGCGGCGAAGGTGTTCGCCAACTATCGACAATTCCGAAAAGTGTGCGTCTTCGGCTCGGCGCGGACGCTGCCGAGCGAGCCGGAGTTCAAGCTGGCGGAAGAGTTCGCGCGCCTGATGGTGATGCGGGATTACATGGTGATCACCGGCGGCGGCGATGGGATCATGGGCGCGGCGCAGCGCGGCGCCGGACGCGAGCGGAGTTTCGGGCTAAACATCCGGTTGCCCTTCGAGCAGCGCGCAAACGAGACGATTCACGGCGACCCGAAGCTGATTAACTTTAACTACTTCTTCACGCGAAAGCTCAACTTCGTGAAGGAGACGCACGCGCTGGCGCTCTTTCCCGGCGGCTTCGGCACGATGGATGAAGGCTTCGAGGTGCTCACGCTGATGCAGACGGGCAAGGCGCGCATCATCCCGGTGGTGATGGTCGATCGGCCGAACGGCACCTACTGGGAGACGTGGTTGAAATTCATGACCGACGATCTCTTCAAGCTGGGGCTGATCGGCGCGGAGGACTTCTTTCTGTTCAAGATCGTCCACGACCCGCACGAGGCGGTGCACGAGATCATGCAGTTCTACAAGGTGTATCACTCCGCACGTTGGGTCGGTGATCAGCTCGTCATCCGCATCAACAAGCGATTGTCCGGCGCGGCGGTCGCGGAGTTGAATCAGAAATTCGATGACCTGGTGCGCGCGGGTGAGATCGTGCAGGGAACGGCGCTGCGGCAGGAGAAGAACGAGCCGACGATTTGGGATTTGCCGCGCTTGATCATGTCACCCCATCGGCGCGCGTTTGGTCGGTTCCGACAATTGATCGACGCGATCAATTTGTCCGAGGTCGCGGCGGAACCCGCCTAACGAGTGTCGCGTGGAGCCGGCCCGCCCTCGGGCCGGACGAAGTCGCCGGAAATGTTCGTCCCGACCGGCCCGAGGGCGGGCCGGCTCCAACGTCCCCGCTACAGCTTGCGCGCGATGATCGACGCGAGCGCTTCGATTCCCGCGCGATCTTCGTCGTTAAACCGAGCAACGATCGGGCTATCGATATCGAGCACGCCGACCAGTTTGTCATCGTTGTTCGTCAGCGGCACGACCAGCTCGGAGCGCGATGCGCTGTCGCACGCGATGTGGCCGAGAAATTCGTCGACATTCGGCACGAGCAACGTCTGCCGCTGCTCCGCCGCGGTGCCGCAAACGCCGCGGCCGAGTGGAATCCGAATGCATGCGGGCAGTCCTTGAAACGGGCCGAGGACAAGTTCGTTGCCTTTCAGCAGGTAAAAGCCCGCCCAATTCACATCCGGCAAGCTGTGGAAGAGCAGCGCGGCACAATTGGCCATGTTCGCCACCGCGTCCTCCTCATCGCCAACGAGCGACTCAAGCTGGCCGGCGAGCGTGGAGTAAAGCTCGCGCTTTGAAAGCGTGTCGCTCAGCTGCGGCGCGGTCCACATCGGCGGCTACGCGTTTGGGTTCTTCTCGAGAATGTAGTCGTGGATGGTGTTGACGGAGCGGAGCGCCGTCGCCGCCACTTGGGAGTTGGGAACCCCGACGCCGAACGTCTTCTCCATGCTGACGACCAGCTCGAGCGCGTCGATTGAATCCAAGCCGAGCCCGCCGGGCCCAAAGAGCGGCACGTCATCCCCGATAGCATCGGCGGTGATCTGCAGCATCAGATTCGTCACGAGCATCTGCTTGATGCGGGTGCGGAGATCGGGTTCGGCCATACGGGAGCCGCGAAGTTCCGGCACTGGCGGGTAAAGTCAACCAAGGTGCCGCGCGCCGAGTAAGCGCGCGAGCCAGTATTAGCTGACCTGGCTGCCGGGCTCGACCGCCTGGCTCGTCGGCGTCGTGCGAACGACACTGTCCCCAGCAGCGTTCTCGATGCGGGGAACGGTCGGGATGGTGGAAGCGGCGGCCTTCGGCGCGACGTCGGTTTTGCCCGCCGAATGCAGCTCGTCGCTGAACTCGTCCTTCGCCTTCTGGAATTCCTTGATCGCCTGGCCCATGCCGCGCGCAAGCTCGGGCAACTTCTTCGCGCCGAACAACACGAGAACGATCAGCAGAATGAGGATGAGCTCCTGGCCGCCGATGTTCATGAAGGCGAGAAAGTCCATACGCTGTCGCCAAGATGGGGCCGCGGGCTGAAGTTGCAAGGCATTTCACGGGTAGCTCCCACAGCAGGCGGCCTGGTTCTGGCGCCTTTACACGCCTGCGGCGCTGCCGTTTAGCGCATCCCGGAGTCGCAGGTCCAATGGACCTTCGCCATCTCGCCGGCGATGACGTCAACTGACCACGGGCCGTAGCGGCCAATCTTCTGCCGTGGCTTCTCGGCGACCACCTCGTACTGACCCGGTGAGAGCGGAACCCGGAACCGGCCGTGCTCGTCGGTAACGAATTTCGCCACCACATGATCCGCCTGCCGCACGACGAAAGCAGTGTTCGGCAACGGCGCAGAAGTGGGGACGCCTTCCCGGACCGGGCCGCCAAGGATCGGGCTGATCGTGATCAAGCCCTCAACCCCGGTTTCGGCCGGCGCGGATGGCGCAGGAGATGTCTCAGCCAACGAAAAGGCTCCGAACAGTGCAACCGACCCGACTGCGAACGCGACACGAAGCTGCAAGCGCATCTCGTGAAGATGGCATGCGGTTCTTACACGTGGAAGTACATCTCGGACGCACAGATGATCGACAAGGACTTCAGGAGCGGAGCCCGGCATCATCAGAGCGGCGCACCCGGCGAAACGTCCACGCGCTCACGATCGCAACCGCTGCGGGCAACCAGATCCAGAGCATCTCGTTCAACAGGACTTCGGCGCCGCGCGACGAGAAAAAGCGCGAGACGCCGATCGGCGAAACCTCGATCGGGGTGAATGGAAAGAAATACCGGCTGCTTCCGAATGGTGCGAAGAAGGCGACACCGTGCCCGCCATTCGTGAGTGCATCGAGCACGCCGTGCGACGCCGTAGCGAGGAACAGATACAGCAAAACCAATCCGCGGTTCACACCAGCGCGCGCGTGGGGGAACAGCGCGAACGCACCGACCCCGCCAAGCACGGCCGCGAACACCAGCGAATGCGTGAATCCGCGATGCCCCAGCACATCAGCGTAAGCGATGCCGAAACGGAAGCTCATCACGTCGGCATCCGGCACCATCGAGAAGAGCGCGCCGGCAATCCACGCGCGCCGCTTCAGCGAGCCGGCAGGAAATAGCGCCGCGATTCCCGCGGCAGCGACGGCGTGCGAAATGATTGTAGCCATCGCGGCTGCGGGCGTAATCGCCTACACGTCGAAGTACATCGCGAACTCGTAGGGATGCGGGCGCAGGCGCAGCTGGTCGTATTCCTTCTGCTTCATCTCGAGCCAATTCTTGATGAAGTCGGCGTTGAAGACGTCGCCTTTCAGCAGGAAATCGTGATCGGCTTCGAGCGCCTTGATCGCGCCGCTCAATGAATCCGGGACACTCGGCACCTGCGCGAGTTCTTCCGGCGGGAGTTCGTAGAGGTTCTTGTCCAGCGGATCGCCCGGATCGATGCGGTTCTGAATTCCGTCCAAACCGGCGAGCAGGAGCGCGGAGAACGCGACGTACGGATTCGCCGCGGGATCCGGCGTGCGGAATTCGATACGCTTCGATTTCGGATTCGCGGAGTACGTCGGGATACGGATCGCGGCCGAGCGATTGCGCGCGGAGTAGGCGAGATTCACCGGCGCCTCAAAGCCGGGGACAAGGCGCTTATAGCTGTTCGTCGTCGGATTTGTGATGCACGTGAGCGCGGGCGCGTGGCGCAGGATCCCGCCGATGAAGAACAGCGCCATCTCGCTCAAGCCCGCGTAGCCGTTGCCCGCGAAGAGCGGTTTGCCTTCCTTCCAGAGCGACATGTGCGTGTGCATGCCGGAGCCGTTGTCGCCGAAGAGCGGCTTCGGCATGAACGTGACCGTCTTGCCGTGCTTCTTCGCGACGTTGCGCACGATGTACTTGTAGTACTGCATCCAATCGCCCATCTGCTTCATCGGCGCGAAGCGGATGTCGATCTCCGCCTGGCCTGCCGTCGCCACTTCGTGATGCTGGCGCTCGATCGCGATGCCCGCTTTCTCGAGCTCCAGGCACATCTCGTTCCGGATGTCCTGCTGTGTGTCCGCCGGCGAGACCGGGAAGTAACCTTCCTTCGCGCGAATCTTGTAGCCGAGATTTGGGAACTCTTCCTTGCCGCTGTTCCAATGTCCTTCCGCGCTGTCGACGAGATGGAACGATGAATTTCCGGTGTAGTTGAACCGCACCTCGTCGAAGATGAAAAACTCCGCCTCCGGACCGAACGATGCCACATCGGCGATGCCGGTGCTCTGCAGATAAGCCTCGGCTTTCTCCGCCACGCCGCGCGGATCGCGATCATACGGTTCGCGCGTGATCGGATCGACGATCGTGCAGATCAGGCTGAGCGTCGGCTCGGCGTTGAACGGGTCGATCCACGCAGTCGCCGGATCAGGAATGACGAGCATGTCGCTCGCGTTGATCGCGCGCCAGCCGCGGATGCTCGAGCCATCAAAGCCGAGGCCTTCAGTGAAAATGTCGTCGTTATACTCGGTGAGCGTGGTCGTGAAATGCTGCCAGCTGCCCGGCAGGTCGGTGAACTTGAAGTCGATCAGCTTGACCTCGTGATCCTTGATCATCTTGGTCACATCGGAGGCGGTTTTTTTGTCGTCTTTAGACATGAGTGGGTGGTGCGAGTGGAGTTAGGTTGAAAAAGAAAAGACGCCCCACAACGGGACGTCTGAAAAACGAGGCGACACGTCCCGCAGCGCAATGAAATGCGCGGCTGCGGGAGAGCGGCGCGCGGAGAATCACACTGCTTTTTCGCCGATCTCTTCCGTGCGGATTCGCACCGCGTGTTCCACCGGAAGCACGAACACTTTGCCGTCGCCGATCTTCCCGGTCTTCGCCGCGCTCACGACAATGTTGACCGCCTTGTCGACCATCTCGTCGGCGAGCACGATCTCGATCTTCACCTTCGGCAGAAAATCGACCGTGTATTCGCTGCCGCGATAGATTTCCGTATGGCCCTTTTGCCGGCCGAAGCCCTTCACTTCCGTGACGGTCATCCCCTCGATCCCAAGCTCGGCCAGCGCCTCTTTGACTTCCTCGAGTTTGAACGGCTTGATGATCGCTTCGAGTTTTTTCATTGGAAGTTAACCTTGTGGGGTCGCATCGATTTCCGGCGGAGCGGGAACCAACGCACGCGCTCTCTTAGCAACGTCGCTCGCACCGTGCAATCTCCAAATTGGTCGCGGCGAAAATGTCTCGCGCAAGCGCCCGAGAGACGCGGCCGACGTTGCCGAAGCACCGCCTCGATCTATACTCCGGTGATGCGGTCCGACCCCTTCGTTCATCTCCATCTGCACACCGAGTATTCGCTGCTTGATGGTGCGATTCGGATGAAGGAACTCATGACAAAAGCGGCGGATCTGGAGATGCCGGCGGTGGCGATGACAGATCACGGCAACCTCTACGGCGCGATCGAATTTTATCAGGCCGCGAAGAAGCAAGGCATCAAGCCGATCATTGGCTGCGAGGCCTACATGGCGCCCGGTGTGATCGGCGATCGGCCGAATAATCAACGCGCGTCGTCATATCATTTCACACTGCTGGCGAAGGATGAGACCGGCTACCGGAACCTGGTGAAATTGATCTCGACCGCGCACCTCGACGGCATGCATTACAAGCCGCGGATCGACAAGGAACTGCTCGCTTCCCACTCCGCCGGTCTCATCGGCATGAGCGGTTGTCTCAAGGGCGAGATCAACATGGCGATCCAGTCCGACAACTTCGAGAAAGCACGCCAAAGCGCGGGTGAGTTTCGCGACATTCTTGGCGCCGAGAATTTCTTCCTCGAGCTGCACGATCATGGCATCGAGGCGCAGCAGAAATGCAATGCGATGCTGCCGACGTTGGCGAAGGAATTCGGCCTCGGTTTAGCCGCAGCAAACGACGTTCATTTTCTCGAGCGCGGGCATCACGAAGCGCATGACGTGATGATCTGCATCGGCACCGGGAAGATGGTGCACGATGAGCGGCGGATGCGTTACACGCCCGAGCTTTACTTCAAGTCCGGCGCGGAGATGCGCGCTCTGTTTCCGGATCATCCGAGCGCGATTACGAACACCATCGAGATTGCCGAGCGTTGCAATCTCGAGCTCGAGTTCGGTGTTTCGAAGTACCCGGAATATCCGGCACCGGAAGGAAAGACGCGCGAAGCGTACCTGCGTGAGCTTTGCTACCGCGGATTGCACGAACGCTACGGCGGTCGCACCGATCGCGAGCTCATCGAGCGGCTCGATTACGAGCTCGACGTGCTCGAGAAGACCGGGTTCGTCAGCTACTTCCTCATCGTCTGGGATTTCATTCACTACGCGAAGCAGAAGGGCATTCCCGTCGGTCCAGGACGCGGCTCGGCGGCCGGTTCGATGGTCGCTTACGTCCTCTCGATCACCGATGTCGATCCGCTGCAGTTCAATCTCCTCTTCGAGCGGTTCCTGAATCCGGAACGTGTGTCGCCTCCCGATATCGACGTCGATTTCTGTGAAGCGCGCCGCGGCGAGGTACTCGAGTACGTGCGGCAAAAGTACGGCGAACGCCGGGTCTCGCAGATCATCACCTTCGGGAAGCTGAAGGCGAAGAGCGTGGTGCGGGATGTCGGTCGCGTAATCGGCTTGAGCTACGGCGATGCCGACCGGATTGCGAAGATGATCCCGAACGAACTGAACATCACGCTCGCGGCTGCGGCTGAAAAGACGCCGGACCTGAAGAAGGCGATCGGCAGTGAACCCGCGACGAAGCAGCTGTGGGAATACGCGACCGTTCTCGAAGGGCTATCGCGGAACGCAGGCGTGCACGCGGCCGGCGTGGTGATCGGCGATCGCGATCTGTCCGATTACGTGCCGCTCTGCCGCGACAGCAAAGGCACTGACGTCATCAGCCAATACGCGATGAATCCGCTGACGGACCTCGGCATGCTGAAGATGGACTTCCTCGGTCTCAAGACGCTGACGGTGATTGAGGACACCGTGACGTTAATCCGGAACCGCGAGCCCGATTTCGCGATCAGCAAATTGCCGTTCGATGACGCGGCGACATTCGCCCTCCTGAACCGCGGCGAGACGATCGGCATCTTCCAGCTCGAGTCGGGTGGAATGACGAGCCTCTGCAAGAATTTCGATGTCCAGAAGATTGACGATATCATCGCGCTGATCGCGCTCTATCGCCCCGGTCCGATGGAGCTGATCCCGGATTTTATCAAGCGCAAGAAAGGGCTCACGAAGATCAAATACGAGCACCCGCTGCTGGAGGAGGTCTGCGCCGACACGTACGGGCTGATGATCTATCAGGAGCAGGTGATGGCGGCGGCGAATCGTCTCGCCGGTTACTCGTTAGGCCAATCCGATTTACTCCGCCGCGCGATGGGCAAAAAGGATCGCGAAAAGATGGCGAAGGAGCGCGCCAACTTCATCAAAGGGTGCGCGGAGACGAATGGCATTTCCGAGAAGAAGGCGAACGCGATTTTCGACCTGCTCGAGAAGTTTGCCGGCTACGGATTCAACAAGAGCCACAGCGCGGCCTACGGGTTGATCAGCTACCAGACCGCGTACCTGAAGGCGAATTATCCGGTCGAATTCATGGCCGGTTTGTTGAGCAATGAAATCGACAACACGGACAAAATTTCCGTCTTTGTCGGTGAGTGCAAAAGGATGGGTATTCCGATCCTCCCGCCAGATGTGAACCGCAGTGGGTTGAAATTTACGCCGGAGAAAACTGACGCGGGGATGGCGATTCGCTATGGACTCGCCGCGATCAAGAACGTCGGCCAGGGAGCAATGGAGGCGGCAATTCGCGAGCGTGAAGATGGTGGCGAATTCAGTTCGCTCGAGGACTTTTGCCGCCGGCTCGACTCACGGGTCGCGAATCGGAAGATGCTCGAGAGTCTTGTGAAATGCGGCGCGTTTGATTTCCTCGGGCGCGATCGTGCGGAGCTGTTCGCGTGCATCGATGATTCGCTCGCTGCTGCCTCCGAGTCGCACAAGGATCGGGCGAGCGGGCAGGTGTCGTTGTTCGACGAGATTCCCGCGCCGGTGGCGAAGACCGGCTCGCGCGCGGTGATCCCATGGAACCAGCACGAGACGATGTCGTACGAGAAGGAGCTGCTCGGCTTTTATGTCACGGGTCACCCGCTCGATGCGTACGCCGGCGTAATTGCAGCGGGTAATTACGAGACGATCGTCTCGTTAGGCGAGCTGGAGGATCGGGCGTCATTTCGGATCGCAGGATACCTCACGCAGGTCGACAAGAAGTTCACGAAGAAGGATGCGAAGCCGTTCGCCGTTGTCTGGCTCGAAGATTTGACCGGCACGATCGAGGTCGTCGTTTGGAACGAGGTTTACTCGAAAATATCGGAGTCATTGGTGCCGGGCAGTGTCGTTGCGATTCGAGGCACGCTCGACAAGCGCGACGACACGGTTCGGGCGACCGCACAGAAGCTAAAGGTGCTCGCGCCCGACGCGCAAACAAATGGCGCGGCGCGCAAGCCAAACGGTGCGACCGAGGGCGCGCTGGTGCTCCGCTTCACGAAGGACGCGACGCCGGCTGAGCTACAGGAAGTGCGTCAGATCCTCGGCACGGCGCCTGGGAAGACGGCGGTGCGGCTGATGTTCGAGCGCGCGAACGGTGAGCTGCTCCGGCTCGATGCTGGCGCCGAGTTTTGCGTCGATCGCACGGCTGACCTGACGCAGAAGCTGGCTCGTTGGCTGCCGGCCTGACGAACGGTCACGGTTTCGTGACAGGTGCAGTGTGGAACATCAGGCGCACCGGCCGGTCGGTGCCGATCCGCTGCTGGAGGTGCTTTTGCAGCGCGGCTTCGGCTTCGGCGATCAGATCGGTCTGCTGCGCTTTCTCGCGCGCGAGTTTCGGCAGCGCCGCGAGTTCGTTCTCCAGTTCGGCGGCGGAGATGCGGTTCCAGTAGCCGTTTTCGAACTCCTGCACCTCAATCTGTTGCTGCTCGACCGTGAGGATCGTGGCGTGCGGCAGGGTGACTACGATCTCGTTCTCGCGCACATCGATTGACAGATTTTCCCGCAGATCGAAGCCCGCTTTGACGTTGAACGTCCCGTGCAGCTTGATGCGCTTCGTGCTGCCGGCCCACTTGTGCGTAAATTCATGCTCGACCTCCGTTTGCCGGGAGAGGAGCGCGAGCTCGGCGACAGCATTGGTTTGCTCGAAATAGACGCGATCGTTGATCGTGACGCGGGGCTGCAATTGCGCGATCTCGACGATCGCGTCGCGCGCACTCTTGGCCAGCCGCTCGAGCTCGGCAGTGCCGGCGCGCGCAGTTCGCATCGGCCAGGTTTCCATTCGCCAGAAGACGAACGCGAGGAGGGCGGCGCCGATGAGGAGCGCGAGCACGATCATGAGCCCGCAGGAGAAGCCCTGCCGCGGCTGGCGCGTGTCGGCGTTGTTGTTCATGGGATCAGGGCAAAAAAGTACCGCCCCCCACGCCACAAGGGCGTGAAGGGCGGCTGTTCCCCCCAGAACAATTCAAAAAGCTGTTTTTACCTATGACGACTGCCGCAGTGTACCATTTTTCGTGTACCGCGTTTTTGCACCACTTCACAGTCGGTTTGCAACGCCTTCACTTCCGGTACTTTGCATCAAGCGTCAACCCGTTTTCGCGAAGTTTTTCTCAAGGCGCGGTCACATTCCCGCAACGCTATGAAATGCAACAGTTTATAACGCGAAAAGTCTTCTAGGCGATTGTTCTAAACGCGCCAAAACTCGATGTTGAAAGTTTGGGTATATTCTACGCGTAAAATGCAAATATTGTGCGGGACGATCATGGTTCGACATGAAACCACGAAATCATCGCGAGTGTGGGCCAAACAGTGGCTGGACGAGGTGATTGTTCCGTGCACAACAGCCGCGCACTGTTGCTGAGAATCTCAAGCAGTATCTGTCGGTGGACTCGGGTCTTCATATCTATTCCTCGGCGCGGTCCGAATTTACCCGTGCGGGTAAGAAAATTACCGCGCTAAACCTCTGTTGTAACGCGTGTCAACAGCGGAAATTTTCTGGATCTCAGGATGGAAGGAGCGGTCCGGCGCTCGCGACACCGGGCGAGCACCTGGAATAGTTCACGAACAACTTCGCGAAATTTTTTGACAACTGGTACGATTCGTCCTCTACTTACTCATAGCCAAGCTTTCGTCTGCTTGCTGCTCGCAATTGTAGCGGGCTGAGTCCTGCAGCGGCTGCTTGGCTACTTCTTTTTTGTAGATCAGCAGGCCCAGCTTTTCCCAACGCGCGAAGTGCTCCACGTCGCGTGGATGGACGCTCTTCACCATGTGAATCATGCCGAAATCGGCGTGCTTCATGTACTCCGTCACTGCGACAACTCGCTTCGCTCCGTAGAAGATGTCCAGCACCCACACGACCGAGCGATTGTCTGAATTCGAGTCGAAGATCATGATCGGTCCGCTAATGGAAGACGGAAGATTGCGCAGGCAGACCAAGTCCATCTCGTGCTTCTCCACAGCCTTCCGCAGGATGTTCTGACGCATCAGAATCTGCGCGCGCGGTAGCTTGTTGATGCCGAGCCGCGGAGACAAACCGAGATCGAACACGGAGTACGCTGGGAGCGTGCCCGTCACAAACGCATCCAGCGTGCCGTTGAACCATTCGTCCGGAGAAGCCATGAAGAAGGTGACCCATACTGCGCTTAAAATCAGCGGCTGTCAACGCGTCTAATTCATTGGATACATGCCGGGTTGATGCAACCCGCGGAAGAGGTTTTCATTTTTCCCTTGCCACAAGACGGTGTTGCCTCGAAAATCCCTCCAAGAAGGATTCCGATAATTGATATGGAAGCAGAGATTCAAACAGCAATTTCCGTCCTGCAACGCCGCATCCGCGCGAAGGAGGATGAGATCAACAATCTGAAGCGTGCGGTTAACGATATGTGCAGTGACGCAGGAGCGGAGCCGCTCTACCCGCACACTAGTGCAAGCGACGCTTCGGGGGATCTCTCGACGCTTCGGTCAGACCAATTCTACGGTCAGACCATCTATGGAGCAGCCCGATCGTTCCTCGAGATGCGAAAGACGGCAGGATTGGGCGCTGCGTCGGTCAATGACATTTATGCCGCCTTGCGCCGTGGCGGATACAAATTTGAAGCGAAAGATGACGAAAACGCCAAAAACGGCCTGCGCGTCTCTCTGCGGAAGCAGAGCACGATCTTTCATCGCTTGCCGAACGGCGACTATGGGTTGCTGAGTTGGTACCCGAAGGCGAAGCCGCCGAAAGACGAAGATGATGCCGATAACGGCGAGAGTGACAAAGAAAAGCCGGCGGCCGCGTCTTCGCCGAAGCCTGCCCGAAAGAAGGCGGCCGCGAAGCCTTCGGTACCAGTCAGCGCGGCCGTTGCCACAGCGCCCGAGGATGGGAGCAGCGCGGCGACTGCTGGGGCTGCAGAGACATAGAATTTCCCCGAAGGTAGACGCGGGTGAGAACAGCCGTGGCGACTTGTCAAGACGGAGGAATAGAGCTGTGTCGTGGCGCAAGGTCGACAATCTCTGACGGCAGCGCCGAAGGTGCCGCATGACGGATCTTTCACTCTCTTGCTCCTATAGCTGCTTTGTTGACGATTGCGGCAGCAATCTGCCGGCAACGCTTGCTCACGATGTGTGCCGCTCTACGCGTCAATCGCCAATCATTCGTGGCGGCTGCGCGAAGTCTTTCACCTTCAGTGGAACATCCGTGAGCTGCTGAGTTGTCAGAATCACTGTGTCGCGGCCCAAGCTTTCCCCCTGTTCCCCGACAACCGGTTTGCAGATAAAAGAATCCCCGTAACTCCGCACGATGACGAGCCCTTTGGACTCGATGGCGAAGAACCGCCGCTCCAACCGCGCCATGCGCATCCCAGCGAACGCCGCCAAGATCCAGACAATGAGCAAACACGCAGCCGCGACCAGGTACTGGCGCTGGACGTGTCGGGAAAGCAGCAGAAAAACATCCAACGGAGGGTCTGCAGCGACATCTCGCGCGACCTCATTGAAATCCACCATTGGATATCGTCTTTGCTGTCTCCGTATGAAGATTACGACGACTGCGATGACGGCTGCAGTTACCGCGTCGATGGCGGCGATGACCCCGACAAAATACGCAACTCGGTGCCAGGTGAATCCGATCGCTTGAAACAGGAAAACGCCGAAGCAAATGATACAAACGTGAACGATCAAAATACAATGCCATAGGCTATTTGGATCGCGCTTCGAGGGCACCAGGAGCGTTATCGCTATGTTGACGAGAATGATCCCGGACAACAAAAATCCGGTGACCGCCAAGAAGCTCCCCACGAGTACTTCCGTCGAAACTTTTATGAGGTTCTGTGGTATCGCGAAATGCGCGCAAATACTGCTTTCGTAGCTGTACGCGGCGACATATACAGCCGCAGTTAGCAGTCCGAGCAGCAGCGCCTCGGTAAATCCGAAGCCGGATGTTCCTTGATCCGAAGCCATTACTCGGAGGAGTGTGCAGGTCTTGGTTACAAACGCGAGTGCGGAGTGTGGTAACAAAGGTGCGGCCCTTACGCACTCACCGCGGCGCCCAGCAGCCGCTCCCATTCCGCCAAAGTGCCACGAAATCCCAAGCCGCAGGCCGCCTGCCAGCTAAGTTGCGCGGCGACCGCCCGCCGCTTGCCGCTTTTCACGTCCGGCATGTTCCGATACTGCCGTCGCGAAATGAAGATGTGAAGCGCGAGGGGATCATGTTCGGCACGCATCTCGCAGAGAGCTGCCTCTACATCGTCAATCGCTTCGGAGAGTCGCTTTAGAGCGTTTTGAAGCCGAGCGGAGCGCACTATGTTCACACGAACATCCGGTGCCGTTGCAGTCAATGCTCGTGCTCAAAAATGTGTACCAATCTCGCTGTAACACTTTCCGGTTTGTCAGAAGGCGACTGTTCCAAGAGATTCAGCCAAGCAGCTCTCTCGCTTTTTTCGCCGCAGCCTCTACGTCATTGATCAGTGACGTTAAGATCAATCGTGTTTTTTGGCCCGGCTCGCTCTCGCCGCGAAGGATTGCGGCTTTACGTTCGGCTTCAACCAGATCCGTCGTAGCAAGGGAAAATGGCTTACCTCGAACCCCCTTCACCATCGGTGGACGATACCACCATACCCGTCCACGCTGATACAAGGTGCCAGCGGATCTGGTGCCTTTAGACATTGGCCGTGTCGGCGATCATGGCACGCTCGCGTGTACCAACTAACTGTACAAAGTGGTACATTTTGGCACCACTGTATCGGGACCTAAAGCAGTGAGTTTCAGACAGTTATAATGGATGCAACGATGCCCCCCAGAACAATCTTCCAAAACTGCGCACGAAGTACGCTTGCTCGCGGCGGGCTGCAACAAGTTTCTCGGGAAGTTTGTGCTGCGGGGGCGGTGGATTGTCCTACGCTGACGCCGTGAAGCTCGGCCTGCGCTACCAAACGGTTTACTCGTACGAGGAGCCGGTCAGCTTCTCGCCACACGATTTGCGCCTCTTTCCGCGGACGGAGCGGTTCAGCCGGGTACGGCGTTTTGAGCTGCAGGCGAATGGCGGCGGCTCTGTGCGCTATGGACGGGATGCTTTCGATAACGTCGTCGCCTCCTGCTTTTTTCCGGAACGGATGGACACGCTGCGGTTCGAGCTGGACGTCGATCTGGAGCTCGAGGAAATGGATGCTTTCGATTTTATCCTCGAACGCGGCGCGGCGGAGATGCCGTTTGTGTATGCGCCCGAACTGGAGGCGGTGCTGGCGCCGTATCGGACGCGGCAGACGAGTGACGAATTGGCGGTGCCGGGCTGGACCGCGCCGACGGCTGGCGCTGCGGTCGGGACCGTCAGCTCGCTTATCGCGTTGAATCAAGCTCTGCACGCGTGCATTGGCTACGAACGCCGTGAAGAAGGCGCCGCGTATTGTCCCGCGGAGACGCTGCGACTGGGACGCGGCGCGTGTCGCGACGTTTCGGTATTGCTCGCCGAGATCTTGCGCGATGCAGGCCTCGCGGCGCGACTCGTCAGCGGTTACCTCCGGGAAGCGGACGCACCATCGCGGCGGGCGGAAGGATCATTGCATGCATGGACGGAAGTCTTTCTGCCCGGCGCCGGCTGGATCGGTATGGACGCAACGAACGGCGTCTTCTGTAACCACAACTTCATCGCGGCGGCAGTCGGCATTCGGCCCGAGCAGATCACGCCGATCGTCGGGCGCTATTATCACGAGCGGAAGGTCACGTCGGAGATGATGAGCCGGCTCGAGCTATTGCAGCTGTAGGGCTGGCGCGCGGTGGATCTCTTCTGTAGGGGAAGCTGACAGCTTCCCCTACAGTCGCGTGCGCGTCGCCACGCAACTCTGAACGAAACTCGTCTCCATGTTAACAGAACTGCAGCTGCGGAACTTTCGTTGCTTTGAGGCACTGCGGGTCGAGCTAGGCGCCGGGTTTAACTTCTTCATCGGGCAGAACGGGCAGGGGAAGACGTCGATTCTCGAAGCCGCCTGTGTGCTGCTCCGCCTGCAATCGCAGCGGAGCTCGACGCTCGCGCCGTTGATCAAGATTGGGCAGAAGTCGTTTGCGCTCGCCGGTCGCTCCGATGATCACCTGCTGGAGTTTCGCTACAGCACGTTGCGGCGGAAGTTGAACTTCGATCACGTGGAGCAGCGCAGCGTCGCAGATTATCTGCAGCTCGGTCGTGTCGTGTCGTTAGCCAACACCGACATTGAGATGGTGCGCGGCGGCTCGGACTTTCGGCGGCGCTTTCTGGATTTTCTCGGCGCGCAGATCGAGCCGACGTATCGGCCAACGCTGCGCGCGTATGAGCGGGCGTTGCGTTCGCGAAATGCGCTCCTGAAAGCGCCGCAGCCGAACGCGCGCGCGCTCGCCGCCTACGACGCGCCACTGCTGGAACACGGCGCAAAGCTGTCGGCGATGCGCGCTGGATTAATCGAGAGGCTGGCGCCGTTTGCGTCCGAGGCGCATCGCGAGATCAGCGGAATGAAAGAGACGTTGAGCCTGTCGTTCGCGCCGGGAAATGGATCCGACTTCGCAGCCGATCTTGCGGCATCGAGTCCGCAGGAACTGCGGCTCCGGCAGACGATTGTCGGTCCGCATCGCGACGACATCGTCTTGCTGGTCGACGAGATGGCGGCTGCGCAATACGCCTCGGAAGGCCAGCAGCGTACGGTCGCGTTGTCGTTGAAGATTGCGCAGGCGCGTGTCTTCACCGCGGAAGAAAAATCGACGCCGTTGCTGTTGATTGACGACATCTTCGGCGAGCTCGATCCGGCGCGGCGCAACCGTCTGCTGCAGGCGTTGCCCGCGGACGCGCAGAAGCTGGTGACAGCGACAAACATGTCATGGCAGGAAAGCGAAGACGCGGGTCGCGTTTTCGAGCTTTCCGACGGCACGCTGCGGATCAAGCACGCATAACAGGCAAAATGTTCCGGTTGCGGAAACGCGCCGAGAGTATTCTAATAATTCTATGCGCAACCTGAGGGAAGAGGTGCCGCAAAATCTCACGGGATCATTGCTGATCGCGCATCCGAACATGCTCGATCCGAACTTTCGGCGGAGCGTCCTCTTCATCTCCTCGCACGATCCGCAGGAAGGCGCGATGGGCGTGATCCTGAATCGCCCGCTCGACAAGCAGGTGGCCGATCTCGTCAGTGAAGCGCCGCCGAATGGTCTCGCGGATGTGCCGGTGTTTCTCGGCGGCCCGGTCGGTAAAAATCAACTGATGTTTGCCGCCTTCGAATGGGAAGACGCGAACGGCTTGAAGCTGAATCACAACGTCGATGTGGATGAGGCGCACGAGATTGTGGACGGCGATCCGGCGGCAATCCGCGCATTCGTCGGTTACGCTGGTTGGAGCGCCGGACAGCTGGAGGCGGAGATGAAACAGAAGGCGTGGATCTTGCAGAAGCCGAGCCGCGCCGCGCTCACGCCGGAACGTTTGCCGAGGCTGTGGTTTGAGATCATGCGAGGGCTCGGGCCTTGGTATAAACTGCTCGCTGCCGCGCCGGACGATCCATCGCTGAACTAGCGACGCGTCAACGAAGCGCGAGCGCGGAGGAAAAGCGCGGCGAGCGGCGTTTAGCGCTTGTCACTCGTCACTCGTCCCTTATCACTTCTGGAACATGATCATCGGCGTGCCCAAGGAAATTAAAGAGCAAGAGCATCGCGTCGGCCTCGTACCGTCATCTGCGTTCATCCTGGCGCGGCGGGGACACACCGTCCTGGTCCAGAAAAGCGCGGGGCGCGGCTCTGGTTACTCGGATGAGGAGTATGTGAACGCCGGCGCGGAGATCGTGGAAAGCGCGCAGGATGTCTACGGACGCGCCGAGATGGTGGTGAAGGTAAAGGAGCCGCTGCCCGCTGAGTATGAATTGCTGCGGCGCGACCAGATTCTGTTCACGTATCTGCATCTCGCGGCTTCGAAGCCGTTGACGGAAGCGCTGATGAAGTCCGGTGTCACGGGCGTCGCTTACGAGACGATTCTCGTGAACAATCGGCTGCCGTTGCTCGAGCCGATGAGCGAAATCGCGGGCCGTATGTCGGTGACGATGGGCGCGTATTATTTGGCGAAGCATAATGGCGGCAACGGCGTCTTGTTAGGCGGGGTGCCGGGTGTGATGCCGGGACGCGTGGTGGTGATCGGTGGTGGAACGTCGGGCGTGCACGCCGCGAAGATGGCGGTTGGGCTCGGGGCCGACGTGACGATTCTCGAGATCGATCTCGATAAGATGCGTTTCCTCGACATGACGATGCCGGAGGCGAACACCCTCTACTCGAACGAGGCGAACCTGCTCGATATGATGCCGTCGGTCGATCTGCTCATCGGCGCGGTGCTGGTGCCGGGGGCGAAGGCGCCGAAACTGATCACGCGCGAGATGTTGCGCAAGATGAAGCCCGGCAGCGTGCTCGTGGACATCGCGATCGACCAGGGCGGCTGCGTCGAGACTTCACGCGCGACCACGCATACCGATCCGGTTTATGTCGAAGAAGGCGTGATTCATTATTGCGTGGCGAACATGCCAGGCGCGTACGCGCGCACGGCGACCCAGGCGCTGACGAATGCGACTTCGCGATACGTCGAGTTACTCGCGGATCAGGGACTCGAGGCGGCGTGCAAGAAGGTGCCGGCGCTCACCGGCGGCATCAATACGCGCGACGGACGGCTGACGTTGCAGGCCGTGGGCGAAGCGCACGGGCTCGAATACAGCGCTGCTTTTTGAGCAGCTTCTATTCACAACCCGCTACGGAACATTTAGTTAGGCAAGGCCGGACGCGCGGCTCGGTGCGATTCCAGTTTGTCCCACACGGGGCAAACCCATCCTACATATGAAGAAACTAATCTGCATCCTGGCCAGTGCCGCGCTCCTCGGAGCGTGCGAGCAACGAACCGAAGTGACACCAACCACGGGCGGCACCTCGCCGGCTCCTGCGACTGAAAATAACACGACAATCGTGAACCCCTCGCCAGCAGGCGGAGGCGGCACCACGGGAACAACGACAGCGTCGCCAGGCACCGACGCGACCGACGCGACGGACGCGGCCACTCCTGCGACCGCTCCGAGTCCTTAGGCATCGGCTGTATTTGCAAGGTCTTCCCGCGGCTCACGCCCGGGAAGACTTTTGCTGTACAGGAGAGCGATGTAGCGACGGCGCTCTGTGGCCGTTTCGACAGTTAATGCGCCGACAGAGCGGCGTCGCTACAACTGTGCTCTCCGCGTTGCGCGAGTGAAATGGCATAGCGCGGCGGTCGCGACACGCGTACACACTGCGCAATGAGCGATGAAGGCGGCGCGCAGTCGCTTGCGTTTCCGAAGGCCCGGCGATTAACGCGCTCGGCGGAGTTCGCGCGCGTCCGCACGGAAGGCAAAGCGCAACGCGGCGCTTTGCTTGTGCTCGGGCTGCTCGAAATCGGAAACGACGAGGCATTTCGCGCCGGGTTTGTGACCTCGAAACGCGTCGGCGGTGCGGTCGTGCGGAACCGTGTGCGACGTCGCCTGCGCGAGATCGTGCGGCGTCATCAGCATCAACTCCGCGCCGGATTTTCGATGGTGGTGATCGCTCGTCCAGCCGCGGCGACCGCCACGTATAGAGCGCTGGAAGATGAGTGGTTGCGTCTCGCAAAGCGCGCTTTTATTCTAGCGCCCTCATGCTCCTGATCGTCCGGTTTTTGATCCGCGCCTACCAGTGGACGATCTCTCCCGTGCTCTCGTTTTTGGCCGGTCCGGAGAATGGCTGCCGGTTTCAGCCGACCTGTTCCCGCTACTTTCTCGAGGCCGTGGAGACGCATGGAGTGGTGCGCGGAAGCTGGCTCGGGATTCGCCGGCTCGGGCGCTGCCATCCGTGGGGCGGGCAGGGACATGATCCGGTGCCGCCGCGTTCCCGCGAGACGCACCACACGCACGCGCCATTGATTTGTGAATAGGCGTCCGGCGCCCGTGTATGGATCGCCAAGCATGGATTGCCGTTGCGCTTTGCGTTGCCGGGTTGATCGCGTGGCAATTCTACATGGCGTCATTTCCGCCGCCGGTCGCGCCACCGCCGGCGGTCGTGAGCGCATCACCGTCGCCTTCTGAGGCGCAGCCGGTACCCGCTGCTTCCGCGACCGCTGCTCCCGGCGTAGCTGCTGCTCCGGCACCCGCCGCTGCGGAGCCGGTCGAGCAGTTCGAAGAGAAGATCGAGCCGCTGCGCAACGAGAGCGTCGAGCTCCGCCTAACGAATCGTGGCGGCGGCATCAGCGAGGTGCACCTGCTGAATCACGCCGCCGAGAAAGGGCAGGGCGTTGTCATCTTGAACTCGCCCGATCATCCGCCGATCGGCGCGCTCATGGACCAACCGCTCTCGCGCGCGCTGCCGGAGTTCGCCGCCACGCCGCAGGCGGACGGCAGTGTGCAATTCGAGCGTCGCACGCCGGAAGGCGTCGTCGTGCAGAAGCGGTTCTCGTTCGCGCCGACGACGGAGAAGAAAGACAACTACGTCGCGGAAATGCAGGTCGATTTCCGGAACGAAGGGGCGGCGCCGTATCGCAGGGCCGATTACTACGTCGCGCTCGGCTCAACCGTCCCGCTGCATGCGAACGACATGACCGTTTACACGCGCCTCGTCTGGTTCGTGAACGGCAAGACGAAAAGTACGGACGTGAATTGGTTCCCGTCGCAGAGCTATCCGATCATCGGCGTCGAAAAGCGCGGGCCGAAGGAGGTTTTCGAAGAACGCATCGGCGCGGCCGATTGGGCCGCGATGAGCAACCAATTTTTTACGACCGTGATGACGCCGCTGACTGCGAAAGCGTCGCACGTCTGGGCGCGCCCGTTTGACGTGAAAAACCCTGAAGGCACGAACCCGTTGCTCGGCCTCGAAGGCGCAATGGGCATGCCCGGTTTCCAACTCGAGCCCGGCCAGACAAGCAGCCTGCGCTTCCAGATTTACGCCGGACCGAAGATCTACAATCGCCTCGCACGGCTCCAGCACGACGAAGCGGAGATCATGAACTTCGGGTTCTTCAAGATCATCAGCCAGGCGTTGCTGAATTTCCTGAATCTGCTCCACGGTTTCGTCAAAAACTACGGCTTCGCGATCATCCTGTTGACCGCGTGCGTGAAGGCCGTGCTCTGGCCGTTGCAGAACAAGGCGAACAAGTCGATGCGCCACATGGCCGCGCTCGCGCCGAAGATGCAGGCGCTCAAGGAAAAGTACAAGGACGACCCGACGCGCATGAACCAGGAGGTCATGAAGCTCTACAAGGAGCACGGCGTGAATCCGGTCGGCGGTTGTTTGCCGATGCTGATCCAGATCCCGATTTTCTTCGGCCTCTTCAGCATGCTCGGTCAGGCGGCAGAGCTGCGGCATGCATCGTTTCTCTGGGTGCCTGATTTGTCCCAACCGGACACGCTCTTCACGATTCCCGGCATGGGTTGGATCCCGATCCTCGGCCATCCCGGCGTGGGCCTTCCGATCAACATCCTGCCGATCCTAATGGGCGCCTCGAACGTCTGGCTCATGAAGATGACGCCGAACACCGGCGACGCCATGCAGCGGCGCATCCTCATGTTCATGCCGCTGATTTTTTTGGTTTTCTGCTACAATTTCGCCGCCGCGCTGGCATTATATTACACGACGCAAAACCTGTTCACGATTCTGCAGCTTTGGCATAATCAACGACAGCCGATGCCGGTGATCGCAGTCGATCCACCGGCGCCGAAGAAGCGTTCGCGAAAGGGGAAATCATGACGCCGAAGGAACTACTCGACACGATGCTCGGTTACCTCGGTTTTGTGGTGCAGATCGAGGAGACCCGCAGCGAGGGTGGCAATCCGACGCTGCAAATCTACACCGAAGAAAGCCAGCGCCTGATCGGTCGCGACGGCGAGACGCTGGAAGCGATTCAGTTCCTGCTCAATCGCCTGATCCAGGCGAAAGACCGCGACGCCGAAAAGGTGATCGTCGACTGCGAGATGTATCGCTCGATGCGCGAAGACAAGATCGTGCATCGCGTCCGGGAGCTGGCCGAGCGGGTGCGGATCAGCGGCCGGTCATTGCAGCTCGAGCCGATGAATTCCTACGAGCGACGGATCGTGCATAACGCCTTCAAAGACGATCCGGATGTCGCGACGTGGAGCCCGTCGGATTCGGCAAGGATCAAGCAGATTACGCTGCTGAAGCGGCAGCCAAAACGCGAGGCCGCGCCGCAGCCGCAGGAGTAGCATCGACGTGCCGGCGTGGCTAAAAGCGGAGCCTAACGATCTCTCCCTGATACTCCCGCTCGTCAGGCGCTCTGCACAGCCCAGCTCGGACCGGATTCATCCGCACGTAATCCCATTTCGCGTCATAGCTCTCGCTGCTCCGCAATACATGATCGAAGAATCCCTCCTGCCAGTGCGGCTTGTGACAGCCGAGCCGCAGCAGCTCTTTGCCGACGACGGTCTTCAACATCTGCATCCAGCGCGTCAGCGTCTTCGCAGTTTCCGGCAACGCCACAAACAGATGAATATGATCAGGCATGATCACATAACGGCCGACAGCGATGTCATGTTCGGCCGCACGCGTGCAGAAGGTGCGGAACGCCTCGTGCAATTCGGGGCGCGCGAGAATCGCCGCGCGTTTGTGGGTGTTGAACGTGACGAAGTAGAACGGCTGGATCGAAGAAAATAGACGATCGAGGCGCGGCGGGCGCGCGGGGAAAGAGGCTCGAGGTCTATCGGATGCCATCGCTGTAAATGTAAGCGCAAACGCGTCGACGCAGCGACGCGGCTACAGCGCACTCACAACGCGCAAGCGCTGTAGCCACGTCGCTGCGTCGACGTGCTCCGCGCGACTACGCGCTTAAATCAAACACAATCTTCCCGCCGCGCTTGTCTTGCATCGCATGCGCGACTGCTGTCTTTGCGTCACGAAGTGGATACACCTGCGCGACTTTCGTGCGCAGCAGGCCGCGTTTCGCCATGTCGAACAGAGGCGCGAACGTCTCGCGCCGTTCGTCAGGTGTTGCCCGATCGTACCACTTGTTCACCCACATCCCGCGGAAGTTCAGGTTCTTGAAGATCAACAAGCCGTTTGGGATCTTCATCGCCTGCAGGCTCATCGCTCCGTACGTCACGACCGTGCTGTCGGGTGCGAGCACCTTCGCCATCCGGATCGCGCTTTCGCCACCGACGCAATTCAGTGCCAGCCGGATTGGCGCGCCACCGGTCACTTCCGTCACGCCGTCGCGCACGGTTTCATTGTCGACGAGCACAACGTCCGCGCCTTCGGCTTTCAGCTCGTCGATCAGCTCCTCGCGCCGCACCAGATTGATGCTCTTCAAACCAACCTCGTGCGCAATCTGGATCGCGGCGCGTCCGGCGGCGGAGTTCGCGGCGTTCTGGATGAACCAGTCGCCGCGTTGCAGCGGGACGAAATCGTGGAGCATGCGCCAGGCGGTGATCGGGTTGACCTTCAACATCGCCGCCTGGATCGGCTCGATCTCTGGCGGTGCGACGACGAGCTTCTCAGCCTTCACAGCACACGCCTGACGCCACGAGCCAAAGTTATGCGGCAGAATAACGAGATCGCCTAACGAGACGTCGCGGACGTCGCGGCCGAGCTCAACGACAACCCCCGCGCCTTCCATCCCCGGTGTCGCGGGAAACGTCGGCCGCACCGGATACTTGCCTTCGATTGCGTTGATGTCCGCCGGATTCACCGGCGCCGCACGCATCTCAACCACCACTTCATCAGCCGCTGGCGTGGGCCACGGCCGCTCCTCCACGCGCAGGACTTCCGCCGGATTTCCGTGCGCTTCGTAGATCGCGACCGCTATAGTTTTGCTCATCGATGTCTCCCGCGGCCCATCCTACATCGAACGTTTCGGCCAGCAATTTGCAAACCGGCGCGCGCGTCGCGCTGCTCGGGCTTGGGATCAATCTCGTGCTCGCGATCGCCAAGATCGTCGCCGGTATTCTCGGCAACGCGTATGTCCTGATCGCAGATGGAATCGAGTCAACGCTCGACATCGGCGGCTCAGTCATCATCTGGGGCGGCCTGAAGTTTGCCGCGCGTCCACCGGATGCGACGCATCCGTACGGACACGGGAAAGCCGAGCCGGTGGCTGCGGCGATTGTCGCGTTTGGAGTGCTTGCGGCGGCGGTCGGTTTGGCGATCCAGAGCGGGCGCGAAATTCTCACGCCGCACCACGCGCCGGCGCCGTTCACCTTGATCGTGCTCATCGTGGTAGTGATCGTGAAGGAGCTGCTCTACCGCTATGTCGTTCGTCTCGGACGGCGGGTGGAAAGCACCGCGGTGCAGACCGACGCGTGGCATCATCGCTCGGACGCATTGACGTCGATCGCGGCGTTCATCGGCATTTCGATCGCGCTGATCGGCGGCGATGGCTGGGAGACGGCGGATGATTGGGCGGCGCTGTTCGCCTGCGGCTTGATCGCGGTGAACGGCTATCGATTGCTCTCGCCGGCGCTGCACGAAATCCTCGATACCGCGCCGCGTGGCGATATGAGCGAGCGCGTCCGCAAAGCGGCCGATGCCGTCGCGGGAGTGGATGAAGTGGAGAAATGCCTCGTGCGGAAGATGGGACTGCACTTTTACGTCGACCTGCATGTCGCGGTGGACGGCACAATGTCCGTGCGGGACGGGCACGACATTGCGCATGAAGTGAAAAACGCGATTCTCTCAACCGATCCGCGAATCGTCGACGTGCTCGTGCACATCGAGCCGCACCACGATAGCTAAACAGTATGCATAAACGCTCGCGACTTCTCCTTCTCAGCAGCTCTACCGTTCACGGGCACGGTTACCTCGATCATGCGGAAGCGGAAATCCGGACCTTCCTCCGGGACGTGCGTCGCGTGCTGTTTGTCCCTTTCGCGCTGCGTGATCAGGACGCGTACGCTGCGAAGCCGCGAGCGCGGTTTTCAAAGCTCGGCATCGACATCGATTCGCTGCACGAAGCTGCGAACATGCAGCAGGCGGTCGGAAACGCGGAGGCGATATTCGTCGGGGGCGGGAATACCTTTCGATTGTTGAAGTCGCTTTATGATCTCGACTTGTTAGGCGCAATCCGCGCGCGCGTCGAAGAAGGGATGCCGTACATGGCGGCGAGCGCCGGATCCAATATCGCCGCACCGACGATCCGCACGACGAACGACATGCCGATCGTCGAGCCGCCGTCGTTTGATGCGCTAGGATTGGTGCCGTTCCAGATCAACCCGCATTACCTGGATGCGGATCCGAATTCCACGCACATGGGCGAAACGCGCGAGGAGCGACTCCTGCAGTTCCTCGAAGAGAACGACACACCTGTCATCGGCCTGCGTGAACCGGCAATGCTGCGCGTGGAGAACGGCACCTGCACATTACGGGGGAAAGCGGGGGCGCGGCTGTTCCGCGGTGGTGTCGCTCCGGTGGAATTGGCGGCCGGTTCGGAAGTCGACTGCTGATTGGTTGTATCACGACACAAAACGATGCTTCTCATTTCAGCTACTCTGCTGTAAAACCGGCGTCGCTATGTCACTGCGACCCCCCGAAAATAAAGCCACTCCCCGTGTCCTACTCACCGTGGCGGTCGCCGCGGCAACGCTCGTCGCATTGCATCCCGGCGCTAATGCACAGTCGTTTCGCTACGCTTTTGGCGACCGCTTTGCGGCAGGGGAGCGGGTCGCGCCTCCACTGGCCCCATTATCAGCTGACGCGCTCCATCGTTGGAATCGAATCGCGGTCGATGCCAGCGGGCTCGACCATACACCGGTCGCGCCGGGAGAAGACCGCGTCTTCGGCGAACAGCTTGGGCCGGGCCGCTCCAGCCGCGCGATCGCCATTGTGCACATCGCGATGGCGGATGTGGTGAGCGCGATCACCAACAGCTTCGACAGTTATACCAACGTCACCGCGAATCCCGGCGCGATCTCGCAGGAGATTGCCATCAGCAGGGTGGCACGCGACACACTCGCTGCGCTCTTCCCATCGCAAGCGCAGGCCTTCAACAGCGCGCACGAGGCAGACTTGCTCATGACAAACGAACCCGCGGCGGCAGTGGCCAACGGCGTTGACCTGGGACAGCGCGTCGCGACAGCGATTCTCGCGATGCGCGCGAACGATGGCGCGGCGACGCCGGAGCCGGTCGTCGGAACGGGCCACGTGACAAGCCCTCTGGCGGGGCACTGGCGCCAGGACCCTGTCAGCTTGATCCCGCTCGCGCTCGGCGCGTACTGGGGTCAGTGTCTGCCGTTCATCATCCAGTCGGTCGCGGCTTATCGAACGCCGCCGCCGCCGGCGATGACGAGTCCGGAATACACGCTCGCGTATAACGAAGTGAAGAGTCTCGGCGGGGACGGCATCACGACTCCCACGCAACGAACAGCCGAGCAGACGTTCATCGGGATCTTCTGGGCTTACGACGGGACACCCAGCCTGTGCGCGCCGCCGCGATTGTATAATCAAATTGCAGTGCAGATCGGCGATCAGCGGGGACTCAACACGCCGAATCTGGCGCGCCTGCTGGCGCTGGTAAACATGGCGTTAGCTGACACCGGATTCGCGGCGTGGGATTCAAAGTACCACTGGGACGTGTGGCGTCCGATCACAGGAATCCGCGAATCGGATGTGGGCACCGGGCCGACGGGCAGCGGGGACGGCAATCCTGATACGATCGGCGATCCCGGATTCATGCCGCTCGGGGCACCAGCAAGCAACCTTGTCGGGCCAAATTTCACGCCGCCGTTCCCGGCGTACCCGTCGGGACATGCGGCGTTCGGTGGCGCCTTATTCCAAACGCTCCGTCGCTTCTTCCAAGCGGACCAGATTCCGTTCACCTTCGTCTCGGATGAGTTTAACGGAGTGACTCGTGACAACGCGGGCAACGTGCGGCCTTACATGCCGCGCTCTTTCGGCACCTTATCGGCCGCGGAACAAGAGAACGGGCTGAGCCGCATCTACCTCGGCATTCATTGGATCTTCGACAGCACCGAAGGGATCGCGCAAGGGCGCCAGATCGCGGATTACGTTTTCGGCCACGCTTTTGAGGTCACCGCGCCGATACCGATTGCTGCCGTCTCCCGTAAGACCCACGGAGCAGCCGGACCGTTTGACGTCGACCTTCCGCTCAGTGGCAGCCCGGGCATCGACCCGCGCAGCGGCGGCGCGGATGGCAACCATCAGGTAATCGTCACCTTTGCTCACGCGATTGAGTCGAGCAGCGCCTCCATCACCAGTGGCAGCGGAAACATCGCGAGCTATACCGTGGCTGGGGCGCAGGCAACCGTGAACCTCACGGGCGTTGTCGACGGCGAGACGCTCGTGATCAGACTCAATGCCGTAAACGACGGCGCGGTTACCGGTCCGGTAGATGTCCGGCTGATGGCGCTGTTAGGCGATACGAACGGCAATGGGATAGTGAACGCGTCGGATGTCAGCGAAACAAAGGCGCAGGCTGGGCAGCCAGCCACGAATATGAGTTTCCGAACCGATGTAACCGTAAACGGTATCACCAATACGAGCGATGTGGGCGTCGTGAAAGCGCAATCCGGCTCAGCGCCGTCGTCTTCAAAAGCTCCGCGCTAACGGCACGGTCGATCGCGCATGGCGACGGCCGAAACGCGCCAGACCGATCGGCAGCGTTGCGTCGCCGCCATTTCAGGTTGAAGCGCGCGTCGCGTGGTATTTGACGGCTCGATTCGCCGAGTACCGGACGTAATCGAAGGTAAACGGGAAAATAGTTTCATCTTTTTTACTTTCCGCGTGACACCGGCTTCGCGGGTCCCTAGCATCGCCACGACTCGCGCTTCTTATTCGAAGCGTCGTAAACCTCACCTACCCCAACCGACCTTGAAAAAAACAACCGATCCTAGATCCGCGTTCTTCTACCTTCGCACCCTCACGGGTGTGCTTCTCTGTTTCGCCGGCATGGCTCTGGCCATGTTTGCCTTCCGCAGCGCGCACGCGCAGCAGGACCACTCGACCAAAACCGACAGCATGCCTGTGGGCGAGGGCGTCTTCGAAGGCGTCCTTTACCCGACCAAGTTCGACGTCTCGCGTCCGCTGCGCGAGATGGAGGCGATCCCAGAAACCGATCCGACGCGCCGGCGCGAGAACGAAGATCGCCAGGTGGCACCAATCAAGTTGCGTTTCGCACCCGAGTGGGACCCGACCGTGCAGACGACGATCTCCGGATCCAGCAAAGATGGTGCGGAGATCCCCGGTCCGCTTCAGTCTTTCGACTCAATCTCAAACACGGCTGGCGTTTCCCCGCCTGACCCGAACGGCGCCGTCGGTCTGAACCACGTCGTCACGATGGTCAACTCAAACTTCCAGTTCCACACCAAGACCGGCACCTCGGTGTTCGGTCCGGCGGCGATCAATTCTCTTTTTGCTGGCTTCGGCGGCCCGTGCCAAACGGAAAATGCCGGTGACCCAGTCGCGCTGTACGATCGGCTCGCGGATCGCTGGTTCCTCTCGCAGTTCACTTCGGCAGGACCGTCTTACTTTTTCTGCGTCGCGATCTCGACCTCGCCGGACCCGACCGGCTCCTACTACCGGTATGCGATCCCGACCGGCCCTCGCTTCCCCGACTACCCCAAGGCAGGTATCTGGCCGGATGCGTATTATGTCAGCACGCGCGAGTTCACGGGCGCTACGTTCAACGGCGTCGGCGCTTATGCATTAAATCGCGGGCAGGCGCTCGCGGGTACTCCGAACGCGCAGATCATCAGCTTCCTCGCCGGACCGAGCCCGGCCTACAACGTCGGTGACGGATTGTTGCCGGCCGACATGGAAGGCATGAGGCCTCCGCCGCTCGGCAGCCCGAACTACTTCGTCGGTTCGATGGACAACAATGGGCCATATGCTGCGCCCCAAGACGCTCTTACGCTCTGGAAGTTCACCGCGAACTTCGCGAATCCTCCTGCTTCGAGCTTCGTGCTCACAAACACGATTCCGGTGGCTCCATACAACTCGATCCTCGCCCTTTGCGGCGGCACCCGCGCCTGCATTCCTCAGCCGAGCACGACCAACCGGATCGACCATCTAGGCTATCGTCAGCGGCCTATGTTCCGCCTGGCGTATCGTAACTTTGGTACGCACGAGTCGCTCGTGACGAACCAATCGGTCTCCGGCGGAGCCGGACCGTCGGGTGAAGTGTCGGGTATCCGCTGGTGGGAATTGCGCAGCCCGAACAGCAGCCCTGTCCTCCATCAGGAAGGCACCTTCGCACCCGGCGTGACCGATGGGATTCACCGCTGGATGGCATCTGCCGCGATCGATGCAGAAGGAAACATCGGGCTCGCATATAGCGCGTCGAGTCCGACGCTGTTCCCGAGCGTGTACTACACCGGCCGCCGTCCGGGCGATTCCCTCGGTACTATGCCGCAAGGTGAAGCAGCCATCCATACCGGCACCGGTTCGCAAACCGGCGGCGGCAGTCGCTGGGGTGACTACACCTCGCTGTCGATTGATCCGGTGGATGATCTCACGTTCTGGCATTTCAACGAGTACCTCCCGACGACGAGCGCAACTGGTTGGCGCGCACGTGTCGGCAGCTTCAATTTCGCTCTCGGCCCGTCGCCGGCGAAGGGAACCGGCCGGTTTGTGGTCAATGATTGTTTCGGGGGCGCCGCTCTTGCCGGTGCCACGGTGACGATCGATGGCCACGTCTACGGCGCCACGATCACCGGCGGCCCGTACGATGCACCGCTCGCGCCCGGAAACCACACCTATTCAATCTCACGGCCGAGCTATCAGACGCTCACAGGCAACTTCACCGTCGTCGCAGGCCAGGTGACGACCATCAACGTCTGCCTGCAAGGCGCGCCCGTCCTCATCTCGGGCGGTGCGTCGATTATCTCCGCTGGCCCGAACGGTGTGCTTGACCCGGGTGAAACCGTGACCGTCGCCCTCGGCGTCCGCAATACCAACGTCTGCACGACGGCCGGCCTGACCGGTACTCTCCAGGCGGCTGGTGGTGTGACTGCACCAACCGGCGCGCAGAATTACGGCGCCGTCTGCGGTGGCAGTCCAACGGTCTTCCGTCACTTCACCTTCACCGTTGATCCGACGCTGCCTTGCGGTGCGCCGGTGACCGCCTCCCTCACCTTGACAGACGAGGGAAGCAACTATGGCACCGCAGTCTACATCTTCACCACGGGCAGCGTGCTCGGTGTGGTGGAGAACTTCGACTCGGTGACGGCCCCGGCGTTGCCCCCAGGATGGACGGCTACGCGCCCAACGGGCACGGCCGCGCTGTGGGCGACCTCAAGCTCCGGCACCCCGACGCCGCCGGCGAATAGCCTGCCAAATTCCGTGTTCACGCCAAACCCAGCCAACGTGCTCGACAACCGGCTTGATTCGCCGGTCTTCACCTACAGCGCCGGGCAGCAGCTCTCGTTCAGGCATCTCTTCGATATTGAGCAGAATACCGCCACGGTGGCGTACGATGGAGCCGTTCTCGAGATCTCCATCAACGGTGGAGCGTTCACCGATATCGTAGCGGCTGGCGGCAGCTTCGTTTCTGGCGGCTACACGCATACCTCGATCAGCACCTGCTGCTCTAATCCGCTGTTGCCGAGCCGCCCATGCTGGAGTGGTGCCTCCGGTTCCTACATCACCACGGTGGTCAATATGCCGCCGGCAGGAGTAGGCCAGCCGGCGCAGTTGCGCTGGCGCATCGGCACCGATTCGACCGTGAGCCGCACTGGCTGGAGAGTGGACGATGTGTTGATCGGTAGCCCGCCCGCCTGCGGCGGCAGCGCTCCGACCGTGAACTCCGCGTTTTCGCGGAAGGTGCACGGCGCGGCGGGAACCTTCGATATGCCTCTCCCGCTCGTCCCATTCACCGGTGCGATCGGGATGGAGAGCCGGAGTGGCGCGGTGGCAGGTGAGCACCAGATGATCGTTAACTTCGCGAACCCAGTGAGCGTTAGCGGTGCGCACGTTACGACTGGTGCCGGTACCGCCACGTCCAGTGTGTCCGGCAACATCGTTACGATCAATCTGAGCGGCGTCACCGATCGGCAGCGCGTGGAGGTCACCCTTTCCGGCGTGAGCAAACCTCGGTAGCGTCCGCGTCCCGATGGGCATGCTCTCGGGCGACACTGGCGGGAATGGCAGCGTCACCGGCAGCGACGTTAGCCAGGTTAAAGCCGCCGCCGCGAGCGGCACCGTGGGACCTGGCACGTATCGGAGCGACGTGAATGCCAATGGCGCCATTAACGCATCGGATGTCAGTCTCGTGAAGGCGAGATCCGGCAACACCCTCCCATAGCGTCTAACTAACTGCCGGCTCGTCCGGCGTGAAGATCACGATCCCCGGCCACACCGCCACTACGGTGTGCGCCGGGGATTTCGTTTTCTGGTCCACATCCTCCCGCGCGATGCATGGGCGCGCAAAGACCACAGCGGTATTGCATGTTGTCGAAAGAGCGATACGCAATTTGCACGCGGCGAGCGCAGCACACGCACACGTACACACGGCCTCCAAAGATCTCGGTTTTTTCGCTTTCGGCGTGACAGCCATTTCGCGGCTCCCTAGCATGGCTGGCGACTCAACTTCTTCATCGAGAAGCTGAGCAAACCCCCAGAACCCACATCTCGAGACGCCGTGAAACACTTATCCAATCCCCGATCAGCCTTTCTATACCTTCGCGCCCTCACGGGTGTCAGTCTCTGTTGCGCGGGCATCGCCTTAGCATCGCTCGCCTTCCACAGCGTGTCCGCGCAGAGTCGCTCGACAGACGACCGCACGCCGAGCGGCGACGATGCGGATGTTGCGCCCCGCGGCGTCTACCAGGGCGTCCTGACGCCATCGGCTTTCGATGAGTCGCCGCCTCTGAGCCAGATGTTCATCGCACCGGGGCCAGGGAAACTTCGTCCGAACGAAGATCGCGAGGTCGCCCCAATCACGATGCAATTTGTTCCGGAGGTCGATCCGGTCGTGCAATCGTCTGCGCTGCAGGCTGACATTCCGGGACCCGTCGTGTCGTTCGACGCGCAATCGAATATCTCCGGTGTCTCTCCGCCTGACCCGAACGGTGACGTCGGACCCAATCACATCGTGACGATGTCGAACCTGCACTTCCAGATCTTCAACAAGACCGGGACGTCCGTCTTCGGGCCTGCCGCCACGAATACGCTCTGGGCGGGGTTCGGGGGCCCATGTCAGACGGAAAACGCCGGCGACCCAGTCGTTCTCTACGATCCGATCTCGAACCGCTGGATGTTGTCACAGTTCACTTCTGCCGGGCCGAGCTACTTCTTCTGCGTCGCCATCTCGACCACGCCCGATCCGACGGGAACGTACTACCGGTACGCGATCTCGACGGGATCCAGGTTTCCCGATTACCCGAAGGCAGGCGTCTGGCCGGACGCCTACTATGTCAGCACTCGTGAATTCACGGGTTCTACCTTCAACGGCGTGGGTGCTTATGCGCTCAACCGTGCGCAGGCGGTCGCAGGCGACCCGAGCGCAGTGATCATCTCGTTCCTCGCGCCGCCGTCCCCATCGTATGCTGTCGGCGACGGACTTCTGCCGAGCGATCTCGACGGACCCACCCTTCCTCCCTCCGGCAGCCCGAACTACTTTGTCGGCACGCAAGACAATGGCGGCCCCTATGCAGCACCATCGGACGCGATCAACATCTGGAGGTTCACCGCGAACTTCAGCACTCCCTCCAGTTCGAGCTTCGTCCTGGCGAATACGATTTCTGTCGCTCCGTTCGATTCGACGCTCGCCCTCTGCTCCGGGCGTGCGTGTATCCCACAGCCAGCCACTACCAACCGGCTCGATCACCTCGGCTACCGGCAGCGTCCGCTGTTCCGCCTCGCCTATCGAAACTTCGGCACCCACGAATCGCTCGTGACCAATCAATCGGTCGACGCTGGCGTGGGCGGACCGAACAACGAGGCGATTGCCGGCATTCGCTGGTGGGAAATTCGGAACCCCGGCGGCACACCAGTCGTCCATCAGGAAGGCACGTTCGCGCCTGGATTAACGGACGGCATTCACCGCTGGATGGGCTCGGCCGCGATGAACAGCGCCGGGAGCATCGCGCTCGCCTACAGCGCGGCGAACGACGCAAATCCGGCGCTCCCGCCGAGCATCAGATACACGGGCCGATACCCGGACAGTCCGCTCGGCACGATGCCCGCAGGTGAAGGATCGATCATCGACGGAACTGGTTCGCAGACCGGCGGTGGCAGTCGTTGGGGCGACTACACCTCGCTTTCCGTCGATCCGGCCGATGACGATACGTTCTGGCACGTGAACGAGTATATTCCGACCACCAGCGCGACTGGGTGGCGTCTGCGTGTCGGGAGCTTCAAACTCTCCACCGCGCCGATTAGCAGCATCATCAAGGGTGGTGCGGCAATCATCTCCGCTGGATCGAATAACACCATCGATCCAGGCGAAACGGTGACGGTCACGCTCGGCCTGCGGAACCTGAACGTCGGTGCACCCGGCACCATTTGCACGAGCGCAGCGCTGACCGCTACCCTCCAGCCAGGAGGTGGCGTCACTGCCCCTTCCGGGCCTCAGAATTACGGGGCTCTTTGTACGCACGGTCCGACGATCTACCGGCAGTTTACCTTCACCGTTGATCCAAGCCTACCTTGCGGCAGCACTGTCACGGCGACGTTGCAGCTCGAGGATGGCGCCCTGAATCTCGGCACCATTCCGTTCCAGTTTGTCACTGGTAGCGCTGGTGCGACGACAGTCATACCTGTTGAAAATTTTGACAGCGTCACCGCTCCGGCGCTCCCCGCGGGCTGGACACCTACTGCCTCAGGCAGTGGGACTCTGCCGACCACAGTCACTACCTTCCCGGACACGTTCGCAAACACGCTGTTCTTATCCGAGGCAACCACACAGGGTCTGTCAGAGGTAGCGTCGCCCAACATCAGCGTCCCGAATGGTGAGACGAGGTTGCGGTTCCGCCTGCTGCACAACACTCAGGCAAACGCTGATGGGCTCGTGCTCGAGATCAGTATCAACGGCGCTGCCTTCCAGGACATCGAAGCCGCCGGTGGCGTCTTTGAAAGCGGTGGTTACACGGGAACGCTGAGCACCAGCGCGTCGCAACCGCTTCCGGGTCGTCGGGCGTGGTCAGGTCTCTCTGGTGGCTCGGCCGCAGCGCCGCTCTACAAATCCGTCGTCGTGAAGCTGCCGCCGGCTGCCGCGGGACAGAGCGTGCGCTTCCAGTGGCGTCAGGGCTCCGATGGCAGCGTGGCTCCGACCTCGAATCCCGGATCACGCGTCGACACGATCACGCTGGCGTCGACCGCGCTATTCTGTGGTGGCAACAATGCGCCGAGTGCCGTCTCTGCGGTCTCGCGCAAGATGCATGGAGCCGCCGGAACCTTCGATATCGGCCTGCCGCTGAACGTGGCACTTACTGGCCCCATCGCGATCGAGCCACGCAGCGGCCCGGCCGGCGAGTATCAGATCGTCGTCACCTTTGCGAACCCTGTCACAGTAGGGGGTGTGACGCTGACGGCCGGACAGGGGAGCGCCACTCATACTGTCTCGGGGACCGTCGTCACGATTAACCTCACAAATGTCGGAGATCGTCAGCGGGTGGGGCTCACGCTCTCGAGCGTCAACGATGGAGCAAACATCGGCAGTGTTCCGATCGCGATGGGAGTGCTGGGTGGCGACGTGAACGTGAACAATAACGTCAACGCTACCGACATCGGGCAGGTGAAGGCGCTCGTCGGTGCGCCGGTGACGGGCGCGAACTTCCGCGCCGATGTCGCCACCAACGGAACGATCAGTTCGTCTGACGTGGGCTTGGTAAAGGCGAACGCTGGCCGGACCATTCCCTAACGTCACCTCACGCGAGGTTCGCGCGGAATCTGACTTCGAGTCCCGGCACATCGCGTTTGCCGGTGTCCCGGGGGTCTTGTTTTCCGCCGCGACACCTGCCTGCGCAGCACGCGTAACGTGCGGGAAACCGCTTTGTCGCGCGGTGTGACTGCGTAAATTCTCGCACGATGACTGCGGGCAAGACAGGGCAGCACAGGCATTCGGCGCGATCCGATGCGACGTCCGTGCAGGCGATCATCACCGTCGATCAGGCACCGATGCGGCGTGCGGCTGGCGACGATTGTCGCTCCGTCATGGCGCTGCTCGAAAACGCACGGGCTGCGTGGAACCGCTACGAACGCGAGGACAAGCCGAGCTTCGCCCGTTGGCGCGCGCGCGAGTTCGGCGCGCTGCTCAGCGAAGCACGTGAAGTGGAATTGCAGATTCGCGACTACGAGAGCCTCGTCCACGAAGTGGAGATGGAAATGCGGCGGGGCTTTATCGATCCACACGGCGCGTATCAGCGAGTGATGGCACGGCGCGGGAATCCCACCGCTGCGACCGAAGAGACGAAGGCGCCGCGAAATGACGGCGGCGCCGGCCGTGCAATGAGCGACTTCGAAAAGGAAGCGCTCTTCCAGGAGTGGGTGCAACGGTCTCTCGGCACCAACCCGGACAAAATGGATGACGACGCCTATTCCGCCACCTTCGAGGTCTTCAAGTCACACATGTTCCGCGCGAGGCCCGAGGAACCCGTGCGCGTTCAACCGCGTCACGTGAATCCCGGCACCGCGGCGGAAGAAGAGGAGGACGAGCCCGTGGTTCCGACCGACGGACGCGTGAAAGAACTCTATCGGTTGCTCGTCCGCCGGCTCCACCCCGATCTGCGCGCCGATCGCAATGTCGCTGTCTCCGCGCTCTGGCACGAAGTGCAGGAAGCATATGGTGCGAGCGACATTGCCCAGCTGGAACTCCTGCTCGCGCTCAGCGACATCGAGACGGAGCGTTTCAACGAAGAGACATCGATGTCGCAAATGCTGGCTTTGCTCGCCGAGCTTGAACGCGCGTTGTTCGCATTGAACGACAGCCTGCGCCAGGCGCGCGGCGAAGATGCCTGGGACTTCGCCCGCAGCGGAGCTGTGCAAGGTCTGCGCGCGCGCGTCGAGCGCGAACTGCAGGCGAACCTTCGCGCGCGCACGAATCGCCTCGCGCTTCTCCAACAGACGATTGCCTCCTGGTCGCGTTCGTCATTGATGAACGGCGCTTCCGCAGCCCGCTCTTACTCCGTCTCGTAAACGCGAGCACGCAGACGTGCGATAGTCGCAGATGCAGAAGAAGCTGTTCACCGAGCTCGGCCTCGCGCCGGAGATTTTGAAGGCAGTCGAGCGGATGGGTTTCGAGGAAGCCTCTCCGATCCAATCAGCGGCAATTCCCGCGCTGCTTGAAGGCGCGGACGTCGTTGGTCAGTCACAAACCGGCTCCGGCAAAACCGCCGCCTTCGGCATCCCTGCCATCCAGCTTGTCGACGCGAGCGTTCGCGCGCCGCAGGTGCTGATCCTTTGCCCCACGCGTGAGCTGGCGATGCAGGTCGCGGAGGAGATCGCGAAGCTGGCGTTCTTCAAGCGAGGTGTGCGCGAGCTGCCGATCTACGGCGGCCAATCGTACGAGCGGCAGTTCCGCGGGTTAAGCGCCGGCGCGCAGATCATCATTGGCACGCCGGGACGCGTGATGGATCACCTCGAGCGGAAGAGCCTCAAGCTCGATCGGATCAAGATGGTCATTCTCGATGAAGCGGATCGGATGCTCGATATGGGATTCGTCGACGACATCAAGACGATCCTGCGAGAAGTGCCTGACGAACGGCAGACCGTCTTCTTTTCCGCGACGATCCCGCGTCCGATTCAGGAACTGATCAGAACGTTCACGCGCAATCCCGTGAACGTGCGCGTGGAGGCCGAGGCGATGACCGTCCCCGCGATCGAGCAGGTCTATTACGAAGTCGACCGCCGCTCGAAGCTCGAAGTCCTCTGTCGGTTGCTCGATCTCGAGGACGTGAAACTCGGGATCGTCTTCTGTGCAACGAAGATGATGGTCGACGAACTGACGGAGCATCTCACCGCGCGCGGCTATAGCGCCGACAAGCTCCACGGAGACATGACGCAGGCGATGCGCGAGCGGGTGATGGGAAAATTTCGGAAGCGCGCGATCGAGATTCTGGTCGCGACCGATGTCGCGGCGCGCGGTCTCGATGTCGACGACATCGAAGTCGTCTTCAATTACGATCTGCCGCACGACGGTGAAGATTACGTGCACCGCATCGGACGCACGGGCCGCGCCGGCAAAGGGGGGAAAGCGGTCACGTTCGTCGCAGGGCGCGAGATCTACCGGCTGGAGAACATCCAGCGTTTCACGAAGAGCCGGATGCGGCGCGCGAAAGTGCCATCGGCAGAAGAGGTGGAAGGAAAGCGCGCGACTGCGTTTGCCGAAGCGCTGCGCGAGACGCTCGAGAAAGGCGAATACAAGCGCCACGACGAGCTGCTCGACAGCCTGCTCGAGCAAGGTCACTCGCCAACGGATATTGCGTCGGCGCTGATCCACTTGTTAGGCGACGAGAAGCCGCGGCAAGCTGCGATACCAGAAGATCACCGCGTGCCAGACGGAGCACGAGAACGGCGCGAACGCAGTCGCGATGACTACGAGGCGACGGAGCGGCGAGCGCCGCGTGAGCGTGCCAATCGACCGCAGCGGAGTGAACCGCGCGAAGAAGCAGGAATGGTTTCGCACGAGCCCGGGATGGTCCGGCTCGCATTCAACGCCGGGCGCGCACACGGTGTTCAGCCCGGCGACTTCGTCGGCGTGATCGCGGGGGTGACGGCGATTCCGAAGGGAGAGATCGGCGCGATTCATTTGGAGGCAACGAAGTCATTGGTCGACATCGCCGAGCCGCGCGTTCCGCTGCTCTTGAAGAAGCTGAACGGCATCCAGTTCAAAGGCCGCAAACTGGCCGTGCGCCTCGCGAGCCAAAGCGCGAAGCGCGCCAAGGCCCAGGAGCAGCCTCTGTAGCGACGGCGGCTCTGTCGCCGTAAACACGCGACTCAGCAGGACACGCGTCAGAACGCCGAGAGAGCGGCGTCGCTACAATCGCTTCGGCGGACCGCGGCAACTGGAAGACACCACCTTCCTGTGCTACGAGTCTCGGCTTCAGTTCTCATGTTTTCACAACTCGGCGATAAGCTTCAGGACATCTTCAAGGATCTGCGCGGCCACGGCGCGATCACCGAGAGCAACATCAACGACGCGCTCCGGCAGGTGCGGCTTGCGTTGCTCGAGGCGGACGTCGATTTCAACGTCGCGAAGAGCTTCATCGCGAAGGTGAAGGAGAAAGCGCTCGGCGAGGAAGTGCTGCGCAGCGTTACGCCCGGGCAGCAGATGGTGAAGATTTTCCACGACGAGATGACCGCGCTGCTCGGTGGCGACGCCGCTCCGCTGAATCTCGAGAAACCAGCGCGCATCCTCATGGTGGGACTGAACGGCGCCGGCAAAACCACCTCGTCCGCAAAGCTGGCGAACTGGCTGAAGAAACAAGGCCGCACGCCGCTCCTGATTGCGTCCGATTTGCACCGCCCCGCGGCCATCCAGCAGCTGGCGACACTCGCCGATCAGGTCGGCGTTCCCGTTTACACGCCGGATGCTTCAGAGAAAGACGTCCGCCGCTCCGCTGCCGCGAGCCTCGAGTGGGCACGGACGCAAACCGGCAACGTCCAGATCTTCGACACCGCCGGACGGCAGGAGATCGACACCGCGTTGATCGAAGAGATCAAGCAGCTAAAGGAATTCCTCCGGCCGCAGGAGATCCTCCTCGTCGCCGATGCCGCGACGGGCCAGCAGGCGGTGAGCGTGGCGACCCACTTCAACGATGCGCTCGGCATCACCGGCATCATTTTGACGAAGCTCGACGGCGACGCGCGTGGCGGCGCCGCGCTCTCGATGCGCGAAGTCACGCAGCGCCCGATCAAATTCGCCGGCGTCGGCGAGAAGCTCGATCAGTTCGAGCCGTTCGTGCCGGATCGGCTCGCGGGCCGCATCCTCGGCATGGGCGATATCGTTGGCCTCGTCGAGCGCGCCGCGGAAGCGTTCGACGAAGAGGAAGCCGAGCGGATGCAGCGGAAACTCCGCACTGCGTCGTTCGACTTCAATGACTTCCTCGCCCAGTTCAAGATGATGCGGAAGATGGGGCCGCTGGAAAACATCCTTGGCATGATCCCGGGCATGAGTAACGTGAAAGGCCTCTCGGTTGACGAGAAGCAGATCAAACGCACGGAAGCGATCGTGCTATCGATGACCAGCGAGGAGCGCTCGCGACCCGACATTCTCAATGCGCGGCGTCGTCAGCGGATCGCGCGCGGCAGCGGCAGCACCGTGACGGAAGTGAATGATCTGCTGCAGCGTTTCAATCAAATGCGCAAGATGATGAAGAACGCGGGCAAGATGAAGAAGATGATGGCGCAAATGGCGCGGATGCAGAACTAACGAAAAGACGATATGGCAGTTTCAATCAGACTACGCAGAGAAGGCACGACTAACCGCCCTTATTACAAGGTGGTGGTGGCCGATAGCCGCAGCCCGCGCGACGGCAAGTTCATCGAAATCATCGGGACCTATGATCCGAAGAAGCAGGGGCATAACAGCACGCTGCAGATGGATCGGATCGAGCATTGGATGTCTAAAGGCGCGCAGCCATCCGACACCGTGCGGAGTTTGATCAAGAAGAACCGCGCGGTCACCGCCGCAGAGCCAGCGGAGACGGAAGCGGCCCCCGCCGGCGCAGCCAGCTAAGTCCATCTGGAGATCCGGGGCCTCTACATGGAAGCGCGCCGGCTACAGAAGAGTGACGCGGGCGATGACAATGAGTAGGCGCCCGCTACACTGATCGCGTGAAACAGTTTCTCGAGTTCGTCATCCGTTACCTCGTTGAGTTTCCTGACGAAGTGATCATCACCGAGAGTCCGCAGGGCAACACGACCGTGTTTCGGCTCGCCATGCGGCAGACGGATGTCGGGCGAATCATCGGGCGTAACGGCCAGACGATTCAGGCGATTCGTGCGTTGCTTTCCAGCTCGGCGGCGCGGCATGGACATCGCGCCACGCTCGAGATCATCGAGTAGCCCGGCTTAGTTCCGGTGCGGCCTTTCGAAGGTCGCCAGCACGTCGATTCCGCTGCGGATCGCGTCGGCCCGCCTCGCACTCAGCGCAGCTCCTTCTCGATCCCCGGCCAGCGTCTGGCGTTTCGCTGTCGCCTCGAGCGCCTGCACCTGGCGCGCCTGTTCGCCAGCCCACCACGCCTGGAGCGTTCCTTTGTCGAGCGATGGGGCGCGCCGCGCCAGTTCGGCAATGCTCGCCTGCAGACGCGCATCTCCCTCCCACGCGTCGTCGCGATTCGTCGCGCGGATATAATCGCTCATCTCGGCGGCCGATTGGTTCACCGCCGAGTAAGCGCGCCAGCCGATGAGTGCTTGCGCTGCCGAGCCGAGCAGCGCGACGACTGCCACCGCCGTCGCGAGCAGAGCGAGGTTCGAGTGCTGAGGCCGCGTCTTCGCATCGAGCAGCTGCCGCATTGTTTCGCTCGTCTCCCGAACTCGCGCCTGGAGCACGGGATCAGATGGGCCTTCGCCGCCCGCAGCAACAAGCAGCTGCTCCAGCTCCTGCTTTGAGCAATGGAGAACGCGCCCGCTTTTAAACGCGGCGTCAACGTCAGCGAAGGTTTTCCGGGGGGCGTTTTTCACCGAATTCCACCGCAGCACCGGTGCGGCGGCGGCGGTTCTTTTGTAGCGCAAATCGCGAGCCGCCGACAAGCAATGTTCTGCCAGTCACTTGCACGTGCAGCAGAGCATTCGACGTTCGTTCCTGATGCGGATCGACATCCTGACGCTCTTTCCAGAGATCTGTCGCGCGCCGCTCAACGAGAGCATGATGAAACGCGCGCAGACCTGCGGTGCGCTCGACTTGCGAATTCACAACCTGCGCGAGTGGACAACGGACAAGCATCGAATGGCGGACGACGCGCCGTTCGGTGGCGGGCAGGGGATGGTGATGAAACCGGAGCCAGTTTTCGCTGCGGTCGAATCGTTGAGAAGCGACGACGCGAAGGTGCTACTGATGACGCCGCAAGGCCGGCCGTTCACACAAAAGATGGCGTCGGAGCTTTCGTTAGGCACGCACCTCATCATCATCTGTGGTCACTACGAGGGCATCGATCACCGCGTCACCGAGCATCTCGTCGACGCGGAGATTTCGATCGGCGATTACGTGCTGACGAACGGCGCGATCGCCGCGGTTGTTGTGGTCGACGCCGTCGTGCGTCTGCTGCCGGGCGTGCTGGGCCACGAGCAATCCGCAGCCGACGATACATTTTCTCACGGATTACTCGAGGCTCCGCAGTACACCCGCCCGGCGGAATTCCGCGGCTGGAAAATTCCCGAGATCCTGCTTTCCGGAGATCACGCGGAGATCGCGGCATGGCGCCGTGAGCAATCGATCCTGAGGACGAAGCAGAACCGTCCTGATCTGCTGCGGGACGAGTGACGTATAATTTGCCATGGCGGGATTGATCGCACGCTACACGCACTGGCTGCATACGCAGTGGCCCGCCGGCGTCGTCGAGAAGCTTCCAGTCTGCGGCGAGTATGGCGAAACGACCTTGCCCGGCGTTCGGATTGTCGGCGATCTCACGGGCATTCCGCTCCTGAAGTTTTCGTCAAAGACAGGCGCTGATGCGGTTCGAGCGATCCTCGCGGAGCAGGACTTTTTGAAGCGCGAGCAAACGGAACGCGACGTCCTCGACCTCGCGATCATCGGCGGCGGCGTTGCCGGCATCTCCGCCGCGATCGAGGCGAAGAAAGCCGGCCTGCGCTTCGTCGTGATCGAGGCGACGGAAGTTTTCTCGACCGTCGTCAACTTCCCGAAAGCAAAGCCGATCTACACATACCCGAGCGGAATGAAGCTCGGCGGCGGCCTGCAGTTCACCGCGAAAGTGAAGGAAGAATTGCTCGCGGAGATCGATGCGCAGCGACGACAGGCCGGCATCGAAGTGACACCTGCGCGCGTTGAGCGGATCGAGCGCGGATCAGGCGAGTTGATTCTGCATCTCGAGAAAGGCGCCCCGATTCGCGCCCGCCGCGTCATCGTCGCGATCGGCCGGAGCGGGAATTTCCGGAAGCTCGGCGTTCCGGGAGAGGAATTGGACAAAGTCTACAACCGCCTCTTCGATCCAAAAGAATTCGCGGGCCAAAACGCGCTTGTCGTCGGCGGCGGAGATTCAGCTGTCGAGACGGCGATCGCGCTCACCCTTGCTGGCGCGAACGTGACGCTGAGCTATCGCGGCAAGGAGTTGTCGCGCCCGAAAGCCGAGAACGTCGCAAAGCTGGAGCAGCTCGCCGCCGGCGCGAGCGAAAGCGTGCAAGTCGAGAAGCCGCAGGCGCTGCAGGCGAATCCTGCGATGACCGACGGCCTGCAGAAGAACCGCACCGGCAGCCTGAACCTCGCGTTCGGCACGCAAGTCACGCGCATCGAGCGTGACCGTGTGTTCCTGAAGAACGGAACGGTCGAGTCGCTGCCGAATGATGTCGTTTTCGCGATGCTCGGCCGCGAAGCGCCGCTCGATTTCTTCCGCCGTTCGGGCATTCGGATCGCGGGCGAGGGGACGACCGGCGGCTGGATGGCACTTGGCGCGTTCCTCGCGTTCTGCGTCTTCGTCTACTTCTGGAAGTCCGGGGGCTTCACCGAATCTTGGCTCGATCCCTGGCCAGCAAACATGCCGGCCTGGCTAAGCTCGGTAGGCGGTTGGTTCCAGGCACAAGTCGCCGATCGCGCGACGCTCGTGGGGACGGTCGCGGTCTCACTCCAGTCGCGCTCGTTCTACTACACGCTCGCTTACAGCCTCGCGATTCTTTGCTTCGGGATCGCGCGGATTCGCCGGCGCCGCACGCCCTACGTCACGCTGCAAACCAGCGTGCTGATCCTCATTCAAGTCATCCCGTTGTTCCTGCTGCCGGAGATCATCCTGCCGTATCTCGGGTACAATGGCGCCTTCGATCACGGCCTCGGCCGCACGATCGGCGACAACCTCTTCGAGTCCTACATCCCCGAAGCGCAATATCTCGCGCGCGAGTGGCCGGAGTGGGGACATCCCCGCGCGTATTGGCGCGCCTACGGCTTCGTCCTCGCGTGGCCGCTGATGGTCTACAACGTCTTCACCGACGCGCCGATCTTCTGGTGGCTCCTCATTTCTTTCGCCCAGACGTTTGTGATTATCCCGCTGCTGATCTGGCGCTGGGGAAAAGGTGCATACTGCGGCTGGATCTGCTCCTGCGGCGCGCTCGCGGAGACGATGGGCGATCAGCACCGGCACAAGATGCCGCACGGCCCGTTCTGGAATCGCTTCAACATGGCCGGCCAGGTGATCCTCGCCTTCGCGTTCCTCTTGCTCTTCATCCGCGTCGCCGGCTGGATCTGGCCCAACTCAATCGCCGCGTCCGCGTTCCACCTTTTGCTGGACGGGAAAAACGCCACTGGAGCACTCGTTAACTACATCAGCTACAAATGGCTCGTTGACATCATGCTCGGCGGCGTGATCGGCGTCGGCCTTTACTTCAAATACTCGGGGCGCGTCTGGTGCCGCTTCTTCTGCCCGCTCGCGGCGCTCATGCACGTCTACACGCGCTTTACGCGCTACCGCATTTTCCCTGAGAAAGAAAAATGCATCTCGTGCAACGTCTGCACCACGGTCTGCCATCAAGGCATCGACATTATGAACTTCGCGAACAAAGGGGTGCCAATGGAAGACCCGCAATGCGTTCGTTGTTCCGCCTGCGTGCAGGAATGCCCGACCGGCGTGCTCGCGTTCGGCCGCTATGACCGCGCGCAACATATCGTGCTCGACAAGATTCCCGCGTCACCGGTCCGGATGCGCGAAGCGTCCGACGCGCGCTAGCGGCGCCGCGGCGCAGGCCTTTGACGGCTCGTTAGGCTGCGATGCCTCACGGAGCTAGTGAGGGTGTTTATGCTCGCCCGTGCCGCCGGCCATCATGTGATGTTGCTGCATCACGCCGACATTCTTGAGCGCGAACGCCTTCACATCCATATCCTTCGAATCCTGCGCCGCGTCCGTAAAGGTATGCAGACCCTTCTCGTGGTCTTTCCGCACGTGCTCCATCAATTCCTTGTCGAATTCCGCGCCCGACTTTTGCTTGAAGCTCGCCAGCATTGTCTTCTGCGCGGCGGTCGGCTCCATCGTCAGCTCGACACCCTTTTTCACCGCCAGCGCCACCAGTTCTTCGTTCGACTTCGTATGATCTTCGACCAGCCGTGCGCCGAGCGCCTTGAGTTCAGGACTCGTGGCGCGCTCCACAGCGAGCCGGCCGAGCAAAACCTCCGTCATGCCGAGTTCGCCTGCGTTCTTGAGGAACTCTTTATCTTCGCGCGAAATCGCATCGGCCGCGATGCTGGAGGTGCCAAACGTCATCGCGGCCAGGACTGCCGCTGCCAAAAGTGAAATGTTTTTCATAAGTAGATATTCACACTGGATTCGGGAACGGGAGGCGCGTCGGCTGTTTCCATGCCGCGCGAATCGCGAATGGTCGACGAGCTGACGGAGGATGAGCGTTGCACGCGAGCTGTAGGGGAAGCTGTTAGCTTCCCGTGTCAATGAACTTCGGGAGGAGCGCGAGACGCTCGATCGCCGAATCACCAGCGAAGCCGCCACGCGGTCGTCCATGCCTAGTACGTCGATGCCGCCCGAACTATTCCGCGACTTGGGCCTGCCAGTCACATCGCGTCTCGAGAGTCAATGGACGACCATCGACGGCCAAAGACTGCACAGCAGAAGCAGCGCACCTGCTGCTGGTGCGGATCGCGTGCCGTTTATCCTCATTCACGGACTGGTGATCTCCAGCCTCTACATGATTCCGCTCGCGGAATGGATTGCCGCCGAGCACGAGGTGCATGCGCTCGACCTTCCGGGATTCGGCCGCAGCGACGCTCCCGCGAAAGTGCTTTCCGTCCGCGAGCTTGCCGACGCCGTCCTCGCCTGGATGTCAGCAATGCAAATTCAGCAGTGCCATCTCGTCGGGAATTCCCTCGGTTGCGAAGTCGCCGCCCACATCGCCGTTAAAGCGCCTGCGCGAGTCGCGACGGTGACGATGATTGGTCCGACCCTCGATCCACAGGCGTTTGCGGTTGTCACACAGACGCTGCGCCTGCTGCAGGACGCACTGCGCGAACCGATCAGCCTCTGGATGAACTGGGCCTTCGATTTCTGTCGAGCCGGTTTTCGGCGGGCATTTGGCACTACGCGAGAGATGTTCCGCGACCACATCGAACATCAACTGCCACATGTCACCGCGCCTACGCTGGTCATTCGCGGCGGCTCGGATCCGACGGTGCCGCAATCCGCCGCCGTACTCCTGACGCGCCTTCTCCTTCGCGGCGAACTGGTCGTGATCGATGGCGAACCGCATTGCCTTCACTACACGAATTCCGGCCGCGTCTGGCGCGCGATGCAGGAACACAAGTCGAAATCTGACGGCGTTTGACGCTGAGACTCCGCTCAGAATCTATGATGTGGAAGTGAATGCGCGCGAAGCGGCTGGCCCGAGCGAGTGGAGCAACGTCTTCGCCCTGATGGTGGTTTGACGCCATAGCCAGCTGCGCGACCCGCAGACTACCAGTCATGGCGACATAGCGTGCCCGTCATGAACGAACGCTTCCCTGTTCTGTGAGCGATCGACGTGATCAGGCTTGCCAATGGTCGTTGGCGCGCGGCACTGTAGGTGTTTTCCTGAGCATGCACGAAGCACCGGATCGGATTAGATCGAATAACTCCGCAAAACAATGCGGAATAATTCAATCCAATCCTCGTTAGGCGGTTCTCGCGCGCCGTGAAAATGAAGCCGTTCAAAGTCATAGCACTTTTCGTCGCCCTACTCGGGATCGGAGCGCTGCTTTGGACGGCTACCGCACGAAGCGCGACTTGGCACGTCCGGCGCATCTTTCCCGGCGCGCGAGTCTATCACGACCCAGTGAACAGCCCGGATATTACGTTCGGTACTTACGCGCGCTTGCTGTTTCCGAGCTACGTCGGTATTGCAGAGGACAGCGTTGGCTTCGAGCTCTCGGACTTTCCAGCGCCGGTCGACTTTTCCCGCCTGCAAGGCCGCCGCTTCTTACTGCACAGCATCCGATTGATTCGCTGCAAGGTTTCAGACCTCCGTCCATTAGAGTTGGCCGGCAAACCATTCGTTGTCTTCACCGATTGCGATTTCTCCGCTCTGCCCGCCGAACAACGCCCTCTGCTGTCCCCTTACGACCCCACTGCGGCGGAACCCAACCGGAAGTTGGCTTACAGTTCGCCATGACGGAATCGCCTAACCAGGCGATGCAGCTGACCGCGAGCAAGCCTGCCGATTGCGCTTCCCGTGTCTGCCGTCGTGCGTCTATCCTGCGATTCATGCATAGAGGGCTCGCGGCAGCTGATCTTGTGTCTCGTTAGGCCTCAGCGGTACGTCCGGGACGGAAGTGCACAGTAGTGACTTGACAAGTGGTTACGTATTCTGTGTAACACTTGTATTGCGATGAAAAGCAAAACCTCCCGTTCGCTGACTTTTGTTCTGCTGTTGCTCACCGGTCTCGCACTGCCAAGTCGCGCATCCGGAGCTTTCGTCTTCACTATCTCGCCATTCGGAGCGAACGTTGTGGTCAATGGTAGCGGAAGCTTTAATCTCAGCGGGCTGCTGATCACCGTCCCAAGTAGTAGTGCGGTAGGTCCCGGTGTCATTGCTCCGGGATTCGCGGGGTTACAAGCCGGCTCGTCGCCGCTGGTCGATGAGTATCGCGGCTTCCCAGTTGCTATTTCAGGCCCTATCACTTTCGGCTCCGGCGGCGGAAGCCTCTCAACGAGTGACTTCGGGCTCCGGGTTGGCATTCGTGGGCCTTCTGCATCTGGGAGCGGCGGTGCGTTATATCTGCCGACTGGCTACATCGCTGGAACCCAGCTCGTGAGTGGTTCGACATATGCAAACCACACGCTTGCTACGCTCGGACTCACGCCAGGGAGTTACGTTTACACTTGGGGATCGGATACCCTGACAGTGAACATTGTGCCGGAGCCTTCGAGTTGGTCGCTGCTGGGCTGCGGCGTGCTCCTCGTCGGTATCCTGTTCATCCGAGCACGGCGCAAAGAGGCCTAACTAGGCGATGCAGCTGACCGCGAGCAAGCCTGCCGATTACGCTTCCAGTGTCTGCCGTCGTGCGTGTACGCTGCGTGGCATGCACAGAGGGCTCTCGGCAGCTGATCTTGTGTCTCGTTAGGCCTGTGACGCGCTTCGTCGATGCTACCATCCCGCAAAGTGAAGCAACTCGCGGCGGGCGCGGTTCTTGTGCTCGTTTGCGTGCTGGTCTACGTGCGCCCGAGCGCTGCGCCGGTTCGGGCGTTTGAGAGCGATTGGCTGGACCGCGTCGGTGCGCCTGTCGCCGTCGACGAGCACATCAGAAGCATGCAGCGGCGAGCACAGATCGATAATTGGATCTCCGGCATTCCGCCGATCGGCCGTAGGCAGCTTACCCTCGATTCCGCATACCGCGATTCATCAGGGGAGTACACCCTCTTTTTCATTCCGTCGGTCACCCATACCGTTGTTCTGTATCACTTTTCGCAGGACGGGAGAATTGCGTGGAAGACATGTACGTGGACGGAGGCCTAACCAGGCGATGCAGCTGACCGCGAGCAAGCCTGACGTTTACGCTTGGAGTGTCTGCCGTCGCGAGCGTATGCTGCGTGGCATGCACAGAGGGCTCGCGGCAGCTGATCTTGTGTCTCGTTAGCCGTGAAAAAGTTCCTCATCGGCTGCGGTGCGCTATCGCTAATCGTGTTGGTCATCGCCGTGATTGGCTTTGGCATTCTCGCGTACAGGGGGACGCAACTAGACAAGGAGAGCAGCGTTTACGCAGACGCCGCTCTTAAGGCTATTACGACGGACTGGAGCCAGAAGGCGTTGCTCGACCGCGCGAGTCCAGAGTTCAAGCAGGTGATCTCGATCGATCAGCTCGACGCCCACTTCCGAGGTTTCAGCAAGCTCGGACGCTTGCAAAACGCTGAACCGATGAAGGGCCAAGCCGGTATTTCCTACCACCAAGGCGTCGGCAAACAGATTCAGGGTCTTTACACAGCGAAAGCACAGTTCGAACATGCAGAAGCCACGATCACGCTGGGCTTGATTAAACATGGCGACCAGTGGCAAATCGCCCGATTCGACGTTCAAGCACCCGGCTACAATCCGCAGTAAAGCGTCTAGCTAGGCGATGCAGCTGACCGCGAGCAAGCCTGCCGATTTAGGCTTGGAGTGTCTGCCGGCGAGAGCGTAGGCTGCGTGCCATGCACAGAGGGCTCGCGGCAGCTGATCTGGTGTCTCGTTAGGCCGGAGCACGCGTGATGAATTGGCTAAAACGTCGGGTTGGCCGTCCGAGATTGGCAGAAGCCGCGTCGAGCCGGTTTTTTGTTTTGTTGGTGAACAAGACGGCGCAGTAGAGCAAGAGCTCAAAGGCCGCTGGACTCCGATCTTCGAGCACCATCCTGAGGTTCAGTGAGCATATCTCGCACTCGCGACTTACGGAGATTCGGTCACTCGTCAGTCGGTATTATGTATTTGCTAGCCGGATAGACATGACCGCAGACTCGTCGATCAGCTGGCTGCGCCGTTTAAAGCAATGTTTGCGCGTGATTGCCCACTAGATTTCACGTTCCTTACTCCTCAAATGGAGACAGAAGTCCGGCGAGTCTGCACTCCGTTCTACGAAACGGCTTAGCCAGGCGATGCAGCTGACCGCGAAGCAAGGCTGTCGTTTGTCGCGTATTCTTTATTGGGACAAGCGGAAAAACGCCAATGCGATCTTCAGCGCGCTTTGCTGATTGATCCCGGCGGCAGGAGTGCACTCGACGCTCGCAGCGATACGGCTCGCCAAGCGCAGCGAGGCAAGGTGCTTCTCGGGGGCAGCCAGGCTGTTGGTCGGTAGAATCAGCCCGAACGTCAGGTAACGCGTTTTTGCCCAGGCGGTGTACCGCTCGCGAACAGCGGGCGCTTGATGGTATCTGCGGCGGAAATTTTTCTCTGTGTCCATGGCGGGTCTGCGTTTATCAAGGGCGGACGCTATGGCCGACGCGAGTGGCAATTTAATCGTGGTGCAGCATCCGCTCGTCGGCGCGAAGCTGGCGGCGTTGCGCGACCGGGGGACTGGGACGGCGGAGTTCCGACGGAACCTCCAGGAGCTTTCGCAGCTGTTGCTGGTCGAGGCTTCGCGCGGGTGGGGGACTGCGGCGCGCGCGGTTGAGACGCCGCTGGCGATGACGGAAGGCGTGACGCTGGCGAAACGGGCGATGCTGGTGCCGATCCTGCGCGCGGGACTCGGGATGGTGGATGGAATGTTGCATCTGTTGCCGGATGCGAGCATGGGGCATCTGGGCCTTTACCGGGATGAGAAGACGCTGCGGCCGGTGAGTTATTATCGGCGGTTGCCGCGGGAGATCGCCGAGGCGGAAGTGCTGCTGCTCGATCCGATGCTCGCGACGGGCTATAGCGCGTGCGAGGCCGTGGCGGTGCTGAAATCGCACGGGGCGCGCTCGATTCGTTTCGTCTGCATCGTGGCGTGTCCGGAAGGGATCGCGCAGTTGCAAAGGGCGCATCCCGATGTGCCGATCGTCACCGCGACGGTGGACGCAGGGCTCAACGAGCTGGGCTACATCGTGCCCGGTCTCGGCGACGCGGGCGATCGCTACTTCGGAACGTAGGAGATTACCGACGGATTGACGCGCGCGCGGATGTCGCCGCGCGTGACGGGAAGCTTGATTCGCTGGGCGCGAGTCGATCAAATGCGCTCATGGAGCCCAGCGCGCGCAAGATCGAGATCTTCGCGCCGTTTGGCGAGGCGCTTGATCTCACGAAAGCGATTCTGTTTCAGCCGTTCGACTTCACGAAATGGCTCACGATCGGATTCGCGGCGTTCCTGGCGGGACTCGCTGACGGCACCCGGATCGGCCTGCCGAATCCCGGCGGGATGGATTTTCGCGGCAAGACGACCACGCGGGAGGGCGCGGAAGCAAGCGACACGATTCAGCAGTGGTTCAGTGACTCGCTGATGGTGGCGGTGTTCGTCGGGCTCGTTCTCCTGGTCCTCGCTCTGATCGTGCTGTTCGCCTGGCTGGGATCGCGCGGCCGGTTCATGCTCATCGATTGCATTGTGCGGAATCGCGGCGCGGTGGTGGAGCCGTGGCACGAGTGGCGGCGAGAGGGGAACAGGCTTTTCGGGTTCAACATGGCACTGATCGCCGTGAACCTCGTGCTGATCCCGGTGATTGCGCTGCCGTTTCTCCTGCCGTGGTTAATGCACGGCCACTGGGGCGAGTTCGCGGTCTGGAAAGTGGTTTACGTCGTGATGGCCGTGCTCGTTCTGCTGGTGCTCGGCGTCGGAGTGGCGGTGATGCTCTGGTTTGCGGTGCCGGTGATGTATCGGCAGCGCTGCGGCGTGATCGCTGCGTGTCGCATCGTGCTGCAGCTCGCGGCGGCGCATCCGGTGCCGATCGTCCTCTATGTTTTGTTTGTCGCGGTGCTCGCGATTGGCGGTGCGGTTCTGTCCTGTCTCGCGACGTGCGTGACCTGTTGCGTCGCCGCGCTACCGTATGTCGGAACAGTCATTCTGTTGCCGCTCTACGTTTTCTACTATTCGTACACGCTGCTTTTCCTGCGCCAGTTCGGACCGGAATACGACGTCTGGGGCGATGCACTGCCCGCGCATCTGACGCCGCCTCCTTCTGTGGAGCCGCCCCCGCCGGTCGCGCCGCCGCCGAACAACCCACCTGCGTCGGAACCGCCGCCACTGACGACGTAAAGCGCGCGTGGCGTGGTCGACCGCGCCGCCTTACGAGGCGACGCTCTCCTGGACCGGCTCCTTCGGCACCTTCGGGCCGATCACGATGAATATGTTCAGCGCAAACGGCCGGCCCCGCAGCGCGACTGGACCAGCGGCTTCGAGCACGAACTCATCTTTCACGAGCGACGCGAGAGATTCGCTGATCACCAGGTCGCAATCGAGTTCGACCGTCAGTTCCTGGATCTTCGACGCGACGTTCGTGACGTCGCCGATCGCGGTGAAATCCATCTTCCGCACGCAGCCGACGTTGCCGACGAGTGCCTCGCCATGCGCGATCCCGATCCCGCAATGGAACTCGGGCCAGCCACGTGCGCGCCAGCCGGCGTTCAGCGCCCGCAGCGAATCGGCCATTGCCAGCCCCGCGCGCACAGCGGCCACGGCGTCGGCTTTTACGCCGTTCGTGTGAAGGTTGCCCCACACGGCCATGAGGCTATCGCCCATGAACTTGTCGATCATGCCGTCGGCAGCCATGACGTGGTCGGTCATTTCGCCGAAGTATTGGTTGAGCTGCTCGACGAGCTCCGTCGGATCTCGACCGATCGTTAGGCCAGTGAAATTTCGCAGGTCGGAGAACAGAACTGTCACTGGTTTGCGGACGCCGCCCAGGGCGCTCACGTACGAGGAGGGATCCGCCATCAACTCCTCGACCACCGGTTCGCCAACGTACTTCTCGAGGGTGGCGCGGAGCCGCGCCTTCTCGAGACGTTCCCGTCGGTAATCAGCGATCTCATTCGTGACGGTCGCGAACAGGCCGATGAGTGCGGGTGCGATGAAGGGTACAAATAGTCCACCGTGATCGAAGAACAACATCGTGGCCAGGGCATAGACAGCTACCGCCGCGACCATGACAAAGACGCGCAACCACGCCGATGGCATCACGCTGACGATGAACGCCAGAATGCCGGCCCCGACAAAGATCAACAGCTGGTGCCATCCGGTGATTTCGCGCAGAAATTTGCCCTGCAAGGCAGCGTTCAGCGCCTGCAGATGGATCTCCGGTCCTGCCATCAGGCCTCGCTGGAGGCGGAATGGAGTCGGGTGCTCATCATGGCTCCAGCTCCCTTCCGAGCCGATGATTACGATTTTGCCCTTGAAGAAGTCGCCGCTGCCGTAGTTCGCGCTCCAAAGCTTTGGCACGAAGATTTCGTAGATCGAGCGGCCCGGAAACGTGCCGGCCGGCCCGGCGAAGCGAAACAGCCGCAGGTGCGCATCCGGGATCCGCTCGGCGTAGCCGAGCTGGCGCAGAGCGCGCGCGGTGAGTGATTCGTAACGTTCGTCCTGCGGATCGGCAGGGAACCCATCGAGTTCCCGGAGCGTGGTGCGGAACGGCACACGCCGCACAACACCATCGCGATCCGGCCAGAGAGTGTCGAAACCGATACGCGGATCGACTGGGTCGGTCGGTTCCACGAGCGTGCGGACCGGAAGATCGATCCCCGAGCGAAGGCCCGAGCCCACGCGCTTGAAGTTAAAGTCGCATGCGAGCACGACCTGATGCGGATAGCGTTCGATCGTTTCTCGAAACCTTTCATCGCCGTCGGCAGGCTGCGGAAAGAGAAGATCGAAGATCACCAGCTTCGCGCCGGCGGCCATGAGCCGCTCCTGCGCGAGCGCGTATACTTCGCGCGACCACGGGAAGCCCTGCTGCATCAGGACGAGGCCCTGCGATGCGGCGAGCTCTTCGGGGAACAGCTGGTTGAGGTGCATCGAAGCCTTGTCGATGCCGAGGAAGACGAGGTTCGGATCTACGGGAGCCTTCCGGCCTCTGACCGCAAGGAAATCGCGCCAGTAGTACTCGGCTTTCTGCAGCGGATCGAAGTGCAGCAGGTGCAGAATCGAGACCAGCAGCGTGGTCACTGCGACCACGATCGAGATTGACGCAATGCGCCGCCGGTCAGAAAACATTGCGCTACCAGAATAACCGGTTCGCTGCGTTCATGCCAGCCTGTGGAAATCACAGGTGTTCAACCACGGGTGCGTGCGCTACGATGCGCCGCTTTCGAGGGAAGTATGTTACGAGGACAAATCACGCGCGGTCTCTTCAGCAGACTTGCATCCAGATCACTTCTGGCGATTTCCGCCGCTTTCGCGGCGTCGACTGCATTCGACGAAAGCCACGCGCAATCGCCCAGCCAACACGCGGCCGTTCAGCAGGCGCGAATGTTCATGGAGCGGCCAGATGCCGTCGGCCCGCGCACGGAACGGCTCGCGCCGCCGGTCGACAGCGTAAGCGGTGAGGAGTCGGCGGCCGATGAAGACATCGGCGAGCAGTGGTTGCTGAAGCCGAACATCCCGGTGAATCCTTTCACCGCGCGCGCGAGTCTCTCGCTCTTCTATACAGATAACGTCGCGCTCGCGCGCCGCTCGCGGCTGGAAGATGGCTTCGCGGTCGCGGAGATCGGCCTCGGTTACACGCGCCCGCTGGCGACCGATTGGACGTTAGGCATCGATCTGCAGCAGGCGCTGTTCCGCTACCATGAGCATAAGGAGTTCGACTTCGAGAGCTTGAACGCCAGCGTCGCGATCTCGTATCAGGCGCGGCAGCTCGGCAACGCGATCTTTTCGCTCCATTACGGATTGAACCGCCTCACCGGCGGCGCGGCTGACGATCAGCTGTATCTCGGCAACACCATCGCGCTGGTCGCCCTTAAAGTCGTCCCGGTGACAAGTGCCGGAGCCGTCGAATTGACGGGAGGCGTCGGCTACACGTTCGCCGACCCGGAGGAATTAGAACGCACGGAGTTCCGGCTGGGCGTTGCCTACCGGCTGCGCGTGGCGCGGAAGTTTGTCGCCACGGCGGCGCTGCGGCTGGAGCTTTACGATTATTCCGAGGAAGTGCGCACAGACTTGCTACAAACAATCGCTCTCGGCGCGCGTTATGATGTCAACGAATGGTTCTTCCTCAGTGCCTCCGTTTCTGCGGCGAACAACTTTTCGACCCAGAGGGTGTTTAGGTACACAGCGATCAACGCTGGCGTAACGCTCGCCGCCCACATTGAATTTTGAAAAAATCTCCCCGCCTGCTTGCGCCGCTCCTCCTCGGGTTCGGCCTCCTCACCTCATCTTCGCAGCTGCAGGCGGCTATGTTCGACCGCGCGGAAGTCAGCCGCGTCCATAATCAGGTCACCCTCATCGAAGACCGCGGCAGGCGGCGGCCGGCCGTTGTGCGCGACGTTGTCACCGGCGACACCGCGGTGCAAACCGGCCTCCAGTCGCGCGCAGAACTGCGTTTTCCCGACAACACGCTCACGCGCCTCGCATCGAATACGTTGTTCAGCTTCCGGAGCGGAACGCGGTCGATGGATCTGAACAGCGGCGCGATCCTCTTCCAGGTGCCGCCGGGGTCGGGTGGCGCGGAAATCCATGCCGCGGCTATTACCGCGGCGATCACCGGCACGACCGGCTTCGTGGAGCGCGTGGGGAATGTCTACAAGCTCATCGTGCTCGAAGGCGACGTGCGCGTCTATCTGCGCAATCGTGTGGGCGAGTCGATGATCGTTCCCGGCGGGAAGATGCTGATCGCGCCGCTCAACTCCACCTCGGTCAGCGGTTGGCAGCTCGTCGATGTGGATGTCGAGAAGCTCGTGAACTCCTCCACGTTGCTGAGCCCACGGTATTTCAGCCCGCTCCCGAGCCACGCGCGGGGCGACATCAACCGTGTCGTCTCAGACCAGCAAAGCCGGATCCAGCGCGGTCGCCTCAGCCCGACAAATCTCGTGATCGATGGAGGCGTAACGACGGTCCTCATTGTCGATCGCGACCGGCGGAATCGATCCGACGTCCCGCCGACTCCCCAGCCGCCTGCGCCGATCGCCGCTGGCCCGCGGCCGCCGACTCCACCCGATCCTGTAACCGGCGGGCCGAATCCTCAGCCGATGCCGACGCCGAACCCAAATCCCACGCCGAATCCGAATCCAAATCCGACCGCGACCCCGAGCGTGATCGCGCAGCCCAATCCGTACGTCATCTCGCCCGCGACGTCGATCGTCACGAATCGCGGCGGCACGCCGACGATCACGACCAATGACGTCACCAACGGAGGCATGATCTACCGGGGCAATGCGATCGATGGTTCTGCTTCACGGTTCGTTTTCGGCACGAGCTCGCCTTTCGATCTGCGCTCGGATTTCGATGGCCGCTTCGGCCGCAATTCAGAAGGACAATTCGCGCCAAACGGCGTCGCCGTCTTCCGCTTTGGCTCCATCCGCATCATCGGCCCACCGTCGATCAACACGGCAGGCGGCCCGGTGGATCTCGCGCTCGTCGCGGCGAACATCAGCAACACCAATCCCGGCATCGTCAGCGGCGGCCCCGGTGGCGCGTGGGATCTCAGCGGATTGCGCTCGCTCTTTCTCGGCACGGCGGGCAGCTCGGTCATGCTCGACAACCCGCTCGCGTTCACGGCCACGGGCGATCTCTTCCGTTATCTCCACCTCTACTCCCGCGGGGTGGATGCGGACACGACGCTCGGCACGGTCACCTACCTCATCGGCGATCTCTACATCGACAGCCAGCGTGATGTCATTCTCAACGTCAGAGCGGATGTCGTGGTCCGGCGGCTGATCCTCAATGCGACGCGCGATCTGCGCGTGCAAGGCCGCACGAGCGCGTCGTTCACGCAATTGACGGCGGGTAACCTGCTCGACATCGGCGGCGAAATGACATCGGGACGCTTCTTCGCGTTTGCAGATGATGTGCGAATCGATGGGAGTGTGACCGCGGATTACGTCAACTTCCAGCTCACCGGCGATTTCATGACCGGCGGACCGGGAACGAAGATCTCGACGGAGCAGTTTTTCCTCACGGCGGTAAACTTCGAGCTGAATGGCGAGCACGGTGCGGGCACGACGTTCAACCTCGCGCGCCTCACGCGTATGGAATTGAATGTCCAGCGCCTCACGCTCGGCAGCGACTTCACGCTCCCAGCGGGCGTCACAACGGTCATGAACCTCGGCTACATTGACGCGCCTCAGCGAGGCTTGTTCAACTTCGACTCGATCCTGACGACCGCCAGTAACGACAACCGACTGCGCGATCTTTCGACGCGCTCGTTCACTTCGGCCAGCGGTCTGCTCGTCGGGCGGGATGTCCGGGCGGATAATCTCGCGATCGGCGGCATGTTGGTGATCGGCCGCAATCTGCTGCCGTTTTCGACCAGCACGAGCGCGATGCGCACCGTCTCGGCGAACACCATCGGCGTCGATTCCGGCATCATGTTCGAAGGCCGCGAGGGCACCGGCACCACGGCGGCAGGCGACGGGTTCTCGTTGCAGCTGCTCGCCTCTTCGATCGTCTTCACCAATGGCAGCGGCTTCGGCATCAACGGCGCGAATCTCGACGGCGGCTCCGCGACGAGCTTTGGCATCGGCGGGAGCGGCGGCACTCTCCAGATCGGCAACGAGACCAATCCGATCGCTGGCGAGGTGACGCTCGGCGATCCGATCTCCGCCACGACGGGCCGCAACATGAATGCGTCGGGATTCGGCGGGAATGGCGGCAGCGTGAACGTCGTTGCCAATGGAACAATCACCGCTTCGTCTACGATCGAGACTTCGAGCAATAGCGGCAACCGCCGCAGCGCCCGCGGTGGGAATATTCGCCTAACGAGTAATCGACTCACCGGCACCGCGATCCGCGTCACGAGCACCGCGCAAATCGCTTCGGTTTTGGCGGCCGGCGCGCCCGGACCGGGTGGAGAGGTCGTCTTCCGTTCGCCCGGTGGCGATATCGACATCAGCGGGACGGTGACCGCCGATGGTGGCCGCGTGGAGATTGAAAATACCGGCGCAAACGGACGCGTGACGCTGACAAATGCGACGATCAGCGCGGATGTGGTCCGCGCGCGTGCGTTCGGCGAGAATGGCGTCCTGACGGTCGGCGGCGGCACCATCTCCGCGGATAATATCCTGAAGCTCTATGCGGATGGCAGCAACGGCACGGTGTTGTTCGTCAGCAACGTGAGCCTGAACGGCAACAGCACGAAGATCATCACTGGGAACACCGTTACGATCTCGCCGAATGTCGTGGTCACGATCGGTGGGCCTGCGCCCGCGCAGGTCTATACGAACAATGCGAACTACACGGGTTTCGGTGGGAATAACTCGAGCACGGGAACGTTTGCAGGTGCCGGTGCGACCACGCAGCCGAGAGCGAACGCACCTGGTTACTGACGTCTTCGCCCGGCCGATCGAGCCGCGGCACTAACCGACGCTACGGATGTGGCGCGGCCGTGTACGAGTCAGCGGCCGTAGGACCGTACTCTTCCGGGATGATTTCCATTCGCACGCGCGCGAGCCCGTTGCGCAGCATATCAATCTCCTCGGCGGCTTCTTTGCAGAGATCGATCTTCACCCGTCGGTCGCGAATGCCACGGTCGGTGATCCGCACGACGACGCTCTTGCCGTTCTTCAGATGCGTGACGCGAACGAGCGTGCCGAGGGGCAACCGGTTATGCGCCGCGGTCAGCTCCTGGGCGGCGCGGCGCTTCGCGAGCGAATCGTCCGGTACGTCATACCAGGCGGCGTAGACTTCACGCGCCTTCAGCGGCGCCCGCGCCTGCCCCTTTTTCGGTGGTGGAGTTGAATCGCGCGGACGCGGCGACGCCGCCGGCTCTGTTTCTGCCGCGGCCGTCCATCGCTCCTCTTCCGCGTCCTGCGTTCGCTCGGCAGCCACCTCGGCTGCGTGGCGTTGATATTGGACAATCGCGACAGCCGCAATCACAACGCCGACGGCGCAGAGTGTGAGGAGCTGCCACCGCGCGGCCACTGCGGATACTAGCTTCGCGATCGCCGGCCGATTAGACAGGAGCGGTCTTCGCATCCGAGCGTTCCTCTATGACGTCGCGAATTTTGCGCGCGAGAGTTTGTGGTGTGAACGGCTTCTGCAGCAGGTCGATGTGCGTATCGAGCACCCCATGTTCTCCGATGTCGTTATCGGAGTAGCCGGAGACGTAGAGCACCTTCATGTCGGGCCGGAGCGGCGAAAGTGTCGCGGCCAGTTCGGGTCCGTTCATGTGCGGCATGATGACGTCGGTGATGAGGAGGTGGATGCGGCCGTCGTATTCTCCGGCGATGCGGAGCGCCTCGTGACCATCGACCGCGCACAGGACGTTGTAACCTTGCTCGGCCAGGATGTCGCAGACCAGCTCGCGCACGATCTCCTCGTCCTCGACCACGAGTACAGTCTCGAAGCTCGGCGATCTCTCGACCGGATGGACAAGCGGCTTCCCGTGATCGACGGGCGAGCGCTCCAGCGGAAGATAGATGCGGAAGGTGCTGCCTTTGCCGAGCTCGCTCTCGACGGAGATTCCGCCTCCGGTTTGACACACAATCCCGTAAACGGTCGCGAGGCCGAGACCGGTGCCTTTGCCGGGACCTTTCGTGGTGAAGAACGGCTCGAAGATGCGCGACTTTGTCGCCTCATCCATCCCGGCGCCCGTGTCCGTCACTGAAAGCTCGACGTAATCACCCTCCGCAAGCGAGACGGAGATCTGCGGCGCCTGCCAGCGGTCGAGGTGAACGTTCGCGGTGCGGATAATAAGACGGCCGCCGGTCGGCATCGCGTCGCGGGCGTTGACGCCGAGGTTGAGGATCACCTGCTCGATCTGGCTCGGATCCGCCATCACGGTGCCGAGCTCTGCCTCGGCGACCGTTTGGAGATCGTAGCGCTCGCCGATCACGCGCCGGAGCAGCTTCTCCATGTCGACCACGAGGTGGTTCAGGTCGATCACGCGAGGCTGGAGCAATTGCTTGCGGCTGAACGCCAGCAGCTGTCGCGTCAACGTCGCTGCCTGCTCGCCGGCTTTCCGGATCAAGTCGGCGTGCTGCTTGACGAGCGAGTCGTTGGTTTCACGGGTAGTGATCAGCTCCGCATAGCCGATGATCGCGGTCAGCAGGTTATTGAAGTCGTGCGCGACGCCACCGGCCAGCCGGCCGACCGCTTCCATCTTCTGCGAGTGGCGCAACTCTTCCTCGCTCTTGCGGAGCGCTTCCGCGGTGGTGCGACGCTCTTCCATTTCGCGGAAGAGATTGTCGCGTTGCTCGAAGAACTTCTGCACCGTGCGCGCGAGCTCACCAAACTCGGAGTTATGCTTCGAGAGCCGCGCGATCGGCGCCGGGTCGTCGCGCTTTAACGTCTCCATGATGTGGCGCAGCGGCCGGCTCACCCAGCGCACGAGGGAGCTGGTGAGAAGCAGCAGCAGCACGACTGCGAAAAGGATCAGCCACAACAGCAATCGCTCGCTCGAGCGGCTGAGCTGCCGGACGATCGGCGATTCATTCCGCACCACGAGCTGCGCCAGCGGCTGCTGGTCCCAGGTGTTGAGCGTCAGCGGCGAGAACGCCATGATGCCGTTGTACTCGTCATTGTAGTTCTCGCCGGCACGCGCCGGCGCGACCAGTGTCACCTCATTGCCGGTGTAGAAGCCCATGTCCTGCAGGACACGCTTGTTCCACTGCCGTCCGGCGAAGAAGAAGCCGCTCGGCGGCGTCGTGCGCGCGAAATCCTTCGACGGGTGAATCGTGCCACCACGAATTTCCATGATGCCGTCTCGTACGTTGACGAAGAAGTGGCAGCGGCCCTCCTTGTTGAAGATCTTCTCGAACGCCTCGGGCGGCAGCGGCAAATCGGCGAGCTCGGCGTAATTCAGATTATTGACGCTGTGGAGTTTCGTCCCGTCGGTGCGATAGACCCAGGCCGCATTCGCCTGAAATCCGTCTAGTCGTGCAATATTGATGTCGTCGACGAACCACCGCTGGTTATTCGTCGCGATCGCGGAGACGAGCGCGTCGAGGTTTGTGTAATCTCGCGCGAGCGTGTCGAGCGGCACGCTCTGGTGCTTTAAAAATTCATCGAACGATTTGTTCCGCTCGCTGAACTGCTGGTCCGCGATGCGGCGGATCTTGATCCGATCCCAGGCGTGGAACGCCGCCAGTCCCGCGATGAAGGTCGAGAAGACGACGACCAGCAGGAGGACGATCTTGGTCTGAACTTTCATCGTGTGCGCTACAAATTAGTAAACCAGGCAGCTGCTCGGGAATCGAATACCGCCCGCAGTCGGGGCCAGTTACACCTTTATTCGCGCAGCCGCTCCTCATGAATCGCCACAATTTTCAATTCGTCACCTTCTGGACGTAGCGTCCAGAAGTTCCTGGTTCTGCCGGCGACGTGGTGTTTCCCATTGCGAACATCGAACTCGATCGTGAAAACAACGTTGGTTTCGTTTTCATTTTCGGACGCCGCGAAGGAGACCGGTTCGGTGAGCTTGTACTGCCGGTGTGTCCATCTTTTGCAGTACTTTCTCACGTCGTGTTCGACGAATGCCGCATCCTTCAGTCCATGTGTGAAGTACCGGACCGGGTACGCGAAGTACTCGGTTTGCGCCGCGATATCCATCGTCTCGCTATCGCGAAGATAATCTTCAACGAGTCGTTGCACGCGCTCCCGCGTGAGATTCTGCGAAGCGGGTGGTTCCTCCGCCGGTGGCGCGGGCGTTGGCACCAGGTCGGGATTCTCTTCCGCCTGCTGCGCGAGTTGCTGTCGCTGGGCTTCCTCGAGGGCGGGCGCCGAATCGCTTCTCAACACCGGCATGGGTGGCCAGTCCGACTTCGTTCCGGCCGCCGCCGTTGTCGTCGCGACATTCAACGAGGCGGCGGTGGTCGCGTCGATCTCGCCCGTGACCGCAAAACCTTTGCGCGTCTGGTAAGTCTTCAGCGCGGTGACCAGCTCCGGCGACATCTTCCCGTCGACGTCGCCGAAATACATGTTCCGCTTCCGCAGTTCCTCCTGGACGTCGCGGATTTGGTCGGCCGCGAAGACGCTTGTCGCGATCAGAACAACAAGCAGGCAGCAAATTCTAATTCCCATATTCTTTCCCATCCGAGCGTGCACCAGTTCCAAGCGCCACCTTACCTTCGTGCGCGGAGGAGGTTGCGGTCGCCGCCCAAAATTTCTGGAACGCCGCTGGCCAGCTTCGGTGGACGACACTTTCGCGGGCGCGGGCGGCCATTTGCGCGCGGAGAGCGGGCGCGGCGGCAAGTGAGCGAATCGCGTCGGCGAGCGCCTGCGCGTCGTGCGCTTTCGTGATAAAACCATTCACGCCCTCGCAGACCAGCTCTTTTGGCCCACCGACATCAGAGACGATCACCGGCAAGCCCGACGCTTGCGCTTCGATGATCACGTTCCCGAAGGTGTCGGTGGTGCTCGGGAATACGAAGATGTCGGCTGACGCGTAGGCGGTGGCTAATTCCTCACCGGCGAGATAGCCGGTGAAGATCGCCTCGGGTAGCAGTTGCTCCAGCGTGGCAACGTACGGCCCGTCGCCCACGAGGAATAGCTGGAGCGGGACGCCTTCGGCTTGCAGCTGCCGATACGCGAGCGCGAGGACGTCGAGATCTTTCTCCTTTGAGATCCGCCCGACGTAGAGCAGGCGCACGGCTCCTTCGGCTGGCGGTTCGACGCCTTGTTCCTTCAGCGCAAAACGATCCCAGAAATCGAGATCGCGGCGCTGCGGATGGAACAGCTCTGTATCGAGTCCCCGCGGCAAAATCTTCAGCTTCGCCGGTTCAATCCCACGGGCCACCCAGCTTCGGCGATACTCCTCCGAATTTACGAACACTGTCTCCTGCTGGCCGTAGAACCAGCGCATGTAAGTCCACGCCAGGCTCTCAAGGAATTTGTCCTCCGTCAGGATGCGGATGTACTCGGGGAAGTCGGTGTGATAGATGCCGCTCGTCTGCAGGTTGAGCAGCTTCGCCGCGAGGACGCCGGTGAGCCCCATCGGGCCCGGCGTGCTGATGATGATTTCGGTGAATTGTTCCCGCTCGACGTACTCGAGGATCTGGAGAATCGGCGGGAAGCTGAGCTTCTGCAGCTCGTATTCGGGCAACTCGAACTCCCCGATCGGTCGGAAGTTCTGGATCCGAAGACCATCGACGTGCATTTCGCCGAGCGAACAAACCACCACCAGCTCCTCACCCGCCTCCGCGGCGGCGCTCGCCATCTTCCGGATTGTCGTCGAGACGCCGTTCACGTCTTCCAGCGTATCGGTGAACCATGCCCGCTTCCGGTTTTGAAGCGCGAGCGGAATCGCGCCCGTCAGTTCGAGGCAGACCTTCCGCAGCCAAGGCCGCGAGGGCGCCTGACTGTGGAAGCCATAGATGTAGGGCGCGAGCACCACGAGGATCGGCGCGATCCCGCTGAGCGCCTGCACGCTCTCCAGCACATTCCCGGAGCTGATCTGCTTCACGAATTTATCGAAAAGCCGGAACGCGAGCTGTTCGCAAACGCGGTTCGCCATCAGAAAGGTCCGGCGCTCGGGCGACTCCGCGCCATCCGCAACCTCCGCGAGCGACGCCTTCACCTCCGGTTGCGAAAAGTACCCCGAGAGCTCTTTCCAGAGGGAGACGTTCCGCGGTTTCGCGAGCTCGAAGATCTTTCCGGAAAGCACACCCTGCGCGACGAAGTTCGCCTTCTCGCGCAAAGTGAACTCCGTCGGATCGCGCCCTTCCATGAAGCGGGAGAACATCGTCTCGAGCAACGGCGCGCTCGGGCCGAGCTGCTCAGTGAACCGGTCCTGAATGAACTGCGCGACCGTGTTGTAGAAGCCGTGCGAGAGGGCGAGGGGAGTTCCACCTTCACCGATCGCGTCGCACGATCCGGCGCGGACGTGCGACAGGAATTCGGCGGCTGTGCCCGCGCGAGGCGTCTCCGTATACGCGCTCGCCAGGAACTTGCCGCCATGGTCGTCGGACCCGCCGCTCAGGATCTTCCGCCACGGCTCGGCATGCGTCGGAGCGAGATTGTGCCGGTTTGCGAGCTCATCAATCTTCTCAGGCGTGAGGCCGCCGAGGATCTGCTGCGCCAGCTCGCTCAGCAGTTTGTCGCGCAGACCGTTGAGTCCTTCGAAATGCTTGAAGAGCAGGATCAGCCGCTCCAGATGTGACGCCTCGAGCTTGCCATTGATGCTGTAAAGCGGATGCGCGACGGCGTGTGCGAGGCCGGCTTTCTGAAGGTAAGCCTGCAGCTCGAAAATGTTGTCGCGAAGGACGGTGAACTCGGCTCGTTGCGCCTCCGAGAAGCCCCAAACGAGCAGGTGAATCTTGCACGGGTCCTGCGGGAAATAGGTAGTAATCTCCTCGCCAAGAAAAACCTGTGGCTGATCGGCAATGCGCAAGACCCCGTCGATCGTGTCGTGATCGGTGATCGTGACGAAGTCCATCCCGCCGGCGCGCAATTGCTCGTATATCTCCCGCGGATCCGAGTAGCTATCCGGCAAATCAAAGCGCCGGAAGAGCCACTCCTCCGAGCGCGCGCTGTAGCGCGAATGAACGTGAAGATCGCAGCGGCTCATCGCGACATTCTGGCGCCGTCGATCCGCCGTTCGGCCAGCCAATCACGGTAGGTCGTCGGTGCGCGCGTCTCCAGCAGTTGATCGATGATCCGGAGGATCTGCCCCCATATGTGGTGGTGAGCAGCGTCGCCCGGATGAATCGCCAAACGCACCAGCGGCCGATGCGTCTGCATCAAGAACAGCGCTCGATTCCAGCCGCGGCTCACCCGCCGTCGCCACGCGCTTCGCACGCTATAGACCATCGACCGCGCGTGAAACGTCTCGCCGGTCCGCAAATCGCGAACGTTCGTCAGGCGAGTCGTATATTCCATCTCCGCGTCGGCGGCGGCGCGTTCTGCCTCGGGGCCGAGCAGCCACGCGGGCGCAATAAAGCCGCGCGGCTTCAATCCAGCCGCTACGAATTGGTCCCGCGCCCGCGTGATCCTCTGCAGCGCTTCCGCGTAATCGAGGTCATAAAACTCACCTTCGCCAGCCGTGTAGGACGCCGTGACGAGCCGCTCCTTCAGCCGCTCGCTGCCGGTCGCCGGACGTTGGTGATAATAGCCGTGGATCACAGTCTCGTGGCCGTCTGCTTCAAGCGCTCGGAGCCACGGCACGAAACTCCGGTCGGCGGTCGCTTCGCCTTGGTGGTGGTAATTTGGCACCACCAGCAGCGAGCAGACATCGACGTGATGGCGCGCCAGTTCCTTCAAGATCTTTTCCGCTGCGCTGCGGGTCGACGGTGCCACGTCGTGCACCGAGACAACGAGCGGCTGCCGCGGAGCCGACGCCGTCGCAGCGAAGATTGGAAACGAAGTCGCTGCGGCACCGGTCACAGATCAGCTTGTCGGCTTTCGTGCCTCCACAGACAAGCGGAATCCGGGGGGGGTGATCCTGCGGCCCGAAGGCGGGCCGCCTCCACGCACAGGGTCCGTCCAACGCGTGGCGCCTGGAGCCGGCCCGCCCTCGGGCCGGAGTTTCAGGGCCTTACGCCGCGCCCATCCGCACGATCTCCCGGAACTCCGCTTCCGACACCGGCTGAACCGAAAGCCGCGAGAGCCTCAACAGCGCCATCTCCTTCAACTTCGGATTCGCCTTGATCGCCTCCAAGGTCACCGGGGTAGCGAGCGGCTCTCGCGCCGCCAGATCCACTGCGCTCCAGTCGCCCTCCTTTGCCGTCGGGTCCGGATACGCCGTGCGCACGACCTCCGCGATCCCGAACACCGCCTTATCGACGACGCTATGATAATAGAGAACGCTGTCGCCGTTCTCCATCGCACGAAGATTGTTCCGCGCCGTGAAGTTGCGCACTCCGGTCCAACTCGTCGTCCCATCCCGCACAAAGTCCGACCACGAGTAGGCCGATGGTTCCTGTTTCACGAGCCAAAATTTCTTCATCTTCTTCGCCGATTGCCGCGCGATCACGCGCTTGGCACAACCCGCTCTACAATACACATTCGGCCAGTGTCACGCGGCCTCTTCATCACGTTCGAAGGCTCGGAGGGCTGTGGGAAATCGACGCAGGTGCAGCGGCTTGCCACCCGCCTCGAGCGAGAAGGCCGGCCGTTTCTGCTGACGCGAGAACCCGGCGGTACCGCGATCGGCGAGAAGATTCGCGATCTGCTCCAGTTCGCGCCGGAAAGCGCCGCGATGTATCCGGAAACGGAAGTGCTGTTGTTTGAAGCGAGCCGCAGCCAGCTGGTGCGCGAAGTGATCCGACCAGCGCGCGATCGCGGATTAATGGTGATCTCGGACCGCTTTTTCGATTCGACCACGGTTTACCAGGGGGTCGCGCGGAAGTTGGATCCGGCCGTCGTTGAGCAATTGAATCGCTTCGCCGTCGGCGAATGCCGGCCGGACATCACCTTCATTCTCGATGTGGATGTCACGACCGCGCGGGAGCGGATGTTGCGCCGCGTGCGCCCCGTCACCGCGCCGGATCGGATGGAACAAGAGCCGGTCGAGTTTTATGAACGTGTCTGCGCGGCGTATCGAGAGCTCGCGCAACGCGAACCCGACCGCGTCCATCTGATCGACGGCTCGCGCTCGGCGGACGTGATTGAGCGCGAGATTTGGCAACTCCTGCAATCGAAGATGTAGATGGCCTTCTCGCCCGACGCCGCATTTTCGTATCTCCGCCGCGCGCACGAGCAGAGCCGCCTCGCGCACGCGTATCTGATCTCCGGCGCGCCCGGCACCGGCAAGCGCGAGCTCGCCTCGCAGCTGGCGAATCTCGTCAATGGCACGCGATCGGAAGACGTTTTCGCGTCCGGCGCACTTGGCGTTTACGTGGCCGAGCCCGAATCGAAGTCGCGCCGCATCGTCATCGACCAGATCCGCGGGCTCGAACATTCACTGCAAATGCGCGCCGCCGGCGGACGCCGGAAAGTCGCGATCGTTTCCGACGCCGATCGCCTCCAGCCGCAAGCGGCCAACGCGTTCCTGAAGACACTAGAAGAACCGCCTAACGACTCGTTGCTCCTGCTTTTGAGTACGCTGCCCGAAGCATTACCCGACACCATCCTGTCGCGTTGTATCCCGATCCCGCTCGCGTCGCAGCCGCATGATGAACCCTCCGCCGAGGAGATGGAATTGATCGAGCTGCTTTCGGCGATCGGAGCCTCCGACACTGCCGGTGTGCAAGGCGCTTATCGCCTGGCGCAAGGCTTTCAGCGATTGCTCGGCCGGGTCCGTGAAGCCATCCAGGTGGAGAACGCCGCCGCTCTTAAGCGCGAAGAAATTCGTTACAAGAACACGACGGACGGCGCGTGGCTCGACGATCGCGAGGACCACTTCAAAGCGCTGAGCGAAAGCACCTACGTGCAACGGCGCGGGCAACTGCTGGAAGTGATCTATCGCTGGTGGTCGGATGTATTGCGCGCGAGCACTGGCGTTGAGCGGACGGAAATTCCTGCGGCCGCGACGCAGACGCGCGCGCTCGCGGCGAAACTGAGCACGCCCGAAATCCTGAAGCGCATCCGACGTGTGGAAGAACTGCGCGATCACCTCGGGCGCAACATCCAGGAAGCGCTGGCGCTCGAAGTCGCGTTTCTAAATATTTTTCGCTTCTGAGCGCGCCGGCTCGCGCGAGCGCCGAGCGCCCTCGCCGAAGCGGACCGTCGCCATGTGACCGCCGCAGCGCTTTCCGCCGAAGCGCAGCGCAGCTTCACCACCGGTCGGAAAGCGATATTCGCGGTCGAACAGATTCGACGAATGCCATGCCTTGCTCGCGCCGTAGAGCAGACCCGCAATCCCGAGAATTGCACTCGCCGCGCCACCGATCAGCCAGCCGACCGGAATCGGTTTGCGCTCCACATCCTTCGGCTTCGCCTTCGGTTCCTTGGTCGGCGCAGGCAGCGGTCCGAACGGTCGCTCCTCGAACTCCGGCGTCGCCGCCACCGGCGGCGGAAGCTGAGCGACGACCCAATGCCCGCTCGCGCAGAACAAAGCAGCCAGCGGCAGCAACAGCATGACAACGTGGCGCCGTCTCATTTCGCCGCCTCCGCGAGTTCCTGTTCTTCCTTCTCCTTCTTCCGCGCCGCAGCCGAGCACTTGCGCAACCGCCGCACGAGAAAATCGATGCAGACCTGAATTCCCTCGGCGATTTCGTCTTCGCGAAACGAATTGCTGGCGGCATGCAGCGCATCCTCGAGATCCTGCTCGGACACGTGCTTCTCGAGGCCGTATCCGGCGGTTAACGCGGCTTCCTGCGAGTTGACGTCGATCACCAGCAGCAGGTCGAAGTTCTCAGCCTCCTTCTTTTCGACCGAGCTGAAGCGCGCGCGGTTCGCGAGCCAGAATGCATACTCGCGCGCCGTTCCGCCTCCCGGCTGCAACTCCGCCACGAAAACCGAGAACAGGATCTGCGGATATTTTTTCTCAAACAACCGGAGCGATTCGCGAATCTCCTCCATCTCATTGAGCGCTAGAGTGCCGCTGCGATCAGAGAGGTAGCGGGAATGGCGTGGCACCATCCCGAATTTCATATCGAGCTTTTGCAGCGAAATCCGGCACTCGGGACAACGAGCCACCGGCTCATCGACTGGCGCGGCGCACGACGGGCACTTCATGCGGGGAAGGCACGCGGGCAGGCTTTCACCTTGAGTGGACGGCGCATGCCCACATATAAAGCGGGCGCGCCCGGTTTGCACCTGTTCATGAACACCAGACGAACACTCGCTGTCGGCCTGGTGGGCTACAGTTTCATGGGGCGCGCGCATTCGAATGCTTGGCGGCAGGCGCCGCGCTTCTTCGATCTCCCGGCCGATATTCGGATGAAGACGATCTGCGGTCGCAACGCCGCGGCAGTGCGGCAAGCGGCAGCACGCCTCGGCTGGGAAAGCGCGACCACTGACTGGCGGGAGATGATCAGCGATCCCGAGATAGACATCATCGACATCGTTACGCCTAACGACACTCACCGCGAGATCGCGATCGCCGCCGCGCGCGCCGGAAAGGCGATCCTCTGCGAAAAGCCGCTGGCGATGAACGTCTCCGAGGCAGAAGAGATGCTCGATGCGGTGCGGAAAGCGCGCGTGGCGCACATGGTCTGCCACAACTACCGGCGCATTCCGGCGATTGCGTTGGCGAAGCAGATGATCGAGCGCGGCGAGCTCGGCGATCGGATCTACCACTTTCGCGCGCGGTATGCGCAGGATTGGATCACCGATCCGGAATTTCCCCTCGTCTGGCGCTTGCAGGCGAAGCACGCCGGCTCTGGCGCGCACGGCGACATTAACGCTCACATCATCGATCTGGCACGTTACCTCGTCGGCGAGTTTCGTGAGGTCTGCGCAACGATGCACACGTTTATCAAAGAACGGCCGCTCTCTACTGGAGGACGCAAAACGGGCCGAGTGACCGTTGACGACGCAGTGACGGCGCTAGGTCGTTTTCGCAACGGCGCGCTGGCGAATCTCGAAGCGACACGCTTCGCGCACGGCCGCAAGAACAGCATCACACTCGAGATCAACGGCAGCGCCGGCTCGCTCGCGTTCGATTTGGAAGAGCTGAATCGGCTGCGCTATTACGATGCGCGCGAGGCGGTAGAGCGTCGCGGTTTTCGCGACATCCTGGTCACGGAAGCCGCCCATCCATTCATCGAGAACTGGTGGCCGCCTGGTCACGTGATCGGCTACGAGCACACATTCGTTCACACGATCGCCGACTTCGTCCGAGCCGTCGTCGCCCGGAAAACTATCCAGCCGACGTTCGAAGACGGCTTGAAGAACCAGCGCGTGCTCGACGCAGTAACAAAGAGTGCACGGACAAAACAATGGGTGAAGGTCTGAACCTTATGAGATTCGAAAATCAGGTCGCGATTGTAACCGGCGCGGGGCGGGGAATTGGACATGCGATCGCCCTTCGGCTGGCGAACGAAGGCGCGCGCATAGCGTCGGTCAGCCGCACGGAAGCGAACGCGCAACGAACCGCCGACGAGATCAACGCACTGCGGCCTGACGCCGCGAAGCCGTACTCGGTCGACGTCGCCGATCACGCGGCGGTGCAGGCGGTCGGCGCGCGCATCATCGATGATTTCGATCAGGTCGACATTCTCGTGAACAACGCAGGCGTCACCCGCGATGGCTTGAGCATGCGCATGTCCGTCGCTGATTGGGACACGGTGTTGAACACAAACCTCCGGGGCGCGTTCAACTTTGTGCAGGCCGTCCAGCGCACGATGCTGAAGCAGCGTCGCGGAAGGATCATCAATATCAGCTCGGTGATCGGATTGATCGGCAACGCGGGGCAGGCGAACTACGCCGCCAGCAAAGCGGGGCTGATCGGTTTCACAAAATCGCTCGCGCGCGAAGTGGCGAGCCGCGGGATTACCGTCAACGCCGTCGCCCCCGGGTTGATCGAGACTGATATGACGTCGGTGCTATCCGAGGAGATTCGGAAAAATATCCTGAGCCGAATCCCGTTGAATACGCTTGGCCAGCCGGATGATATCGCGGGCGCCGTCGCGTTTCTTGCGTCGGCGGAAGCGAAGTACATCACCGGCCAGGTGCTGGCGGTTGATGGCGGCATGGTGATGTAGCATCGAAACTGCTTTGCACAGTTCGTCTGCTCGACGTGAGCAACGCACTGTGAAAGCGATTTGTACATTGCTCGCGATTGCGGTCGCGTGGTTCGGCTACAGGCATTTCACGGCGCCTCTCCAGCACCCGCCCGGCGTGCTGATCGCCGCCGAGCCGGCGCAGCGCGACCTCGAGGCCGCCGCCGCGACCATCGCTCACGGTGAATTCCAACTGAAGCCGCTGGCACGTTTCTCGGTCGACGCGCGCGTGCTGCATCGGAAGAATTACCGCGATCGAGGCGCCAAGCTCTCGCCGACCGACGTTGCGATCGGCTGGGGCCGAATGTCCGACCAGGAGGTGCTCGACCGCCTGACGATCAGTCAAAGCATGCGCTTCTATTGGTATGAATATCAGCTGCCGCCGCCGATTCCGAAGGAGGAGATCATTCGTCACAGCACGAATGTGCATATCATTCCGGCCGACCGGGCGATCGCCCGCGCGTGTAAATCTCTTCGCGCCGGCGAACTCATTCGGTTCGAGGGTCAGCTCGTCGAAGCGACCGGGGCGGAGATTGGAACGTGGCGCAGCTCGCTGCGGCGGGACGACACGGGAAAAGGAGCGTGCGAGCTGCTGCTAGTCGAGAGCGTCTCGAAGCTCGGCGGCAATTCTGCCAAAGCGGCGACCCTGGCCGCTCGTTAGGCGCGGCGTCGATGTTGCACGCTGTGCGATCTCATTTGATCGTCTCGCATGACGACGGAGAAGGCGATGTTCGGCGCGGGTTGTTTCTGGGGAGTTGAAACGACGTTTCGTAACATCAACGGAGTAACGAATGCGACGGTCGGCTACGCCGGTGGCAAGACTGAGAACCCGACCTACGAGCAGGTTTGCACCGATGAAACCGGCCACGCGGAAGTTGTCGAAGTGGAGTTCGATCCGTCACGTGTTTCATACAATCAGCTGCTCGACGTGTTCTGGTCGAATCACAACCCGACGACGCTAAATCGCCAGGGACCGGATGTCGGTACGCAATACCGTTCCGTCATCTTCTACTACACGCCGGAGCAGAAAGCGGCGGCGGAACAGTCGAAAGCCGCGCTCGATCAAAGCGGACGGTTCCCTCGGCCAATCGTCACGTTGATCGAACCGGCGCCGACATTTTATCGCGCGGAGGAATACCACCAGCGCTACCTCGAGAAACACGGCCGCGCTCATTGCTCGATCTGATTTCGGCGATGTCCACGCGATGAACCGCGAAGTTCTCCGGACGAGCAACTTCGCTCACGACGCAGCCGAGTTTATCCTGCAACAGGCACGCAGGGCACTCGGCGAGCGCGGCGAATTCCGGATCGCGCTTTCCGGCGGAAACACGCCGCGGCCGGTCTACCAGGAGCTCGCGCAGCTCGGTCATGAGCTGCCTTGGGAGCGCGTGTCCGTCACGTTCGGCGATGAACGCTGCGTGCCGCCGGATCACGAGCAAAGCAACTACCGAATGGCGCGAGAATCGCTGCTTAGCCCGGCGGCCGTGCCGGAGCTGTCGATCGCGCGTTTGCGTGGCGAGATCGAGCCGACTCTGGCGGCACAGGAATACGAGGAGCAATTGGACGTGATAGCGGCACAACGCGGCGAAATGATTTACCGGCACGATCTCATCCTGCTCGGACTCGGCGACGATGGACACACGGCATCCCTGTTTCCCGGCACCGCTGCGCTCGAAGAGCACACGCGGAAGGTTGTCGCGAATTTCGTTCCGAAACTCGACGCCTGGCGTCTCACCTTCACCCTTCCGCTGATCAATCAGGCACGGCGGATCTGCTTTCTGGTGGATGGCGAAAAGCAACAGGAATTGATCGAGCGTGTGCTCGCCGGTGACCCGAAGCTCCCAGCTTCACGCGTCGCACCAGCGGCGGGCGAAATCACCTGGATGATCGGCGACCGCAGCTGACGTTCCGAGACGAAAAGCCTCATGAGATTGAACACTATCATCGTCACCGGCTCGGCTGGATTGATCGGCTCGGAAACCGTGAAGCATTTCGCAAAGGAGGGCCGCCGCGTGGTCGGGATCGATAACGACATGCGGAGCCGGTTCTTCGGTGCCGAAGCTTCCACGCGCGGGACCCGCGATCAGCTCGTGCAGACGATCACCGACTACGAGCACCACGACATCGACATCCGCGATGCGGCGGCGGTGCGCGATGTTTTCAAGCGCCACGCGCACACCATCGCCGCCGTCGTGCATACCGCCGCGCAGCCGTCGCACGATTGGGCGGCGCGTGATCCGCAGATGGATTTCACGGTCAACGCGAACGGCACTCTCAACTTGCTCGAGGCGACGCGGGAGGTCTGCCCGGAGGCGCCGTTCGTCTTTACCTCGACGAACAAGGTGTACGGCGACACGCCAAATCGCCTTCCGTTACAAGAGCTCGAGATGCGGTGGGAAATCAAGCCCGGTCACGAATACGAACCGGGCATTTCCGAGACGATGAGTATCGATCACACGAAGCACTCGCTCTTTGGCGCCTCGAAAGTCGCCGCCGATGTGCTCGTGCAGGAGTACGGCCGCTACTTCGGAATGCCGACCGCTTGTTTCCGCGGCGGTTGCCTGACGGGTCCTGCGCACGCCGGCACAGAGCTGCACGGGTTCCTCTCCTACCTGATGAAGTGCACCGTCACCGGCCGCCCGTATCGCGTCTTCGGTTACAACGGCAAACAAGTCCGCGATAACATCCACAGCTTCGACCTCGTCGAATCGTTCGCCGCCTTCATCGACGCGCCTCGCGCCGGCGAAGTCTACAACCTCGGCGGCAGCCGACATAGCAATTGCTCCATGCTGGAAGCGATCAGGTTGTGCGAAGAGATCAGCGGCCGCAAGCTGACGTGGAGCTACGTCGAAGACAACCGCATCGGCGATCACATCTGGTGGATCAGCGACGTGCGGCGCTTCCAGGAGCATTATCCCGCGTGGAAGTTCCGTTACGGCCTTCGCGAGATCCTCGAGGAGATCCACGAAGCGGTTGTCGGCAGCGAAGTTGCCGCCTAACGGCCGCGCGTGCCGCGGCTAATATTCCTCGCCCGTGTCGCCCGTCTCAGGCAGCACGCGGTCCTGGATCGCATACACGTGCACCATCACCGCGACCCAGTAGATCGGTAACACAAGCACGCCAAATCCCGCGGTGCCGGTCGCGATCAGCAACGCGAGGCCAACCGCCATCGGTGTTCCGGCGAACATCAGGAGCAGGCCGACAAGTCGGTGGCCTTTGTAGATGTGGCCGAGGCCCGGCAGCACGCTGAGCATGACGGCGACGGCATCACTCGCCTGGCCTTCCGCCGTCTCCAGCTTGCCGTGCGCGGGAGAGTCGGCGACTGCCGTTTCCGTTTCAGTAGGTGCGTCGGTGTATTGCAGTTCCAAAATGAAATCCTCCCGTCGATGTGAAGCGTGCGACTCGGTCAACGTCCCAAGCCCCGCAGAATCCGTCAAGAACAGTAACGTGCGCGATTGCGTGATCGCGTGTTCAGACTCGCGCCCTGGCTTTCCATTGCGGTAGCTTCCGCCGCGTGCGAATCGAACTCGCTGAGTGCACGATCCGCAGCTGGCGGCTGGAAGACGCGCCAGCACTCGCCGCGCACGCGAACAATCGCAACGTCTGGATAACGTTACGCGACCGGATGCCGCATCCGTACACGCTGCCCGATGCGGAAGCGTACGCGCGCGAACGGCTCGAACAGCCGGACCGGATGATGTTCTGCATCGACGTCGCAGGCGAAGCGGTTGGCGGGATCGGTTTGCATCCCGGCGAGGATGTGGCGCGGTTTACGGCTGAGATTGGCTACTGGCTCGCGGAGCCATTCTGGGGCCGGGGGATAATGACCGCGGCCGTCCGCGCGATGGTGCGACACGGCTTCGACCGCCTGCCGCTGCATCGGATTGAGGCGTACGTGTACGCGACGAATCCAGCTTCCGCGCGCCTGCTCGAGAAATGCGGGTTCGTCTTGGAAGGCCGATTGCGCCGGAGTGTCGTCAAAGATGGCCAGGTGCTCGACTCCTTGCTCTACGCGCTCCTGCGCGATGGCGCACGATGATTGTTATGTCCGGGCATGGCTTTCTAGTTTCGTCGGACGAGCGAGGCGGTGATCTCGACGTGAAAAGTGCTTTCTCAAGCCGAATCGGGCTCATCCTCGCGAGCATCGCGTTCGTGCTGATCTCCATCGGGATTGCGCTGAATTATTTCGTCCGCGGCGAAATCCAGTTCGTGCACGTGCTGTTTGCGCTTGGGCTGCTTGGCTACGTGGTTTGGTTTTCCGGACGGCGCGATACAGACGAGTAGAACAATATCATGCCGAACCTGACGGAGATCGTCGCCCATTTGGACGAATACCTGCGCATCAGCGAGTGCGGCGACTGGTCGAACGCATTTAACGGCCTGCAGGTGGAGAACTCCGGACGCGTCCGAAAGATCGGCGCGGCCGTCGATGCATCGACGCGCACCTTCGATGCCGCGATCGCCGAAGAGATCGACCTGCTCATCGTGCATCACGGGCTCTTCTGGCCGGGCGTGCAAGCAATCACCGGCGCGTTCCGTCGTCAGTTGATGCGCCTGCTCGAGAACGACATCGCGCTCTACAGCGCGCATCTGCCACTCGATGTGCACCCGTTAGTCGGCAACAATGCGCAACTCGCCGCCGCCCTCGGGCTCGGAAACACCGAGCCGTTTCTCGCGGCCAAGGGACAGCTCGTCGGGTTGAAAGCTGCTGCCGCGATCTCGCTGGATGATCTCGTGCAGCGACTCGAGCATTCGTTAGGCGCTCAGGTGAAGACGTTCGCGCACGGGCCGGTGCAGGCGCGGTGCGTCGGCATCGTGACCGGCGGTGCGGGGTCGGAGATTTATGCTGTTGCTCGCGAAGGTGTGGATACGTTCATCACAGGAGAAGCGCCGCATTGGGCAGCGGTCGCGGCCGAAGAACTCGGCGTCAATCTTCTGCTCGGCGGTCATTATGCGACGGAGACATTCGGAGTGAAAGCGCTCGCTACGTATCTGTCGGAGCGCACCGGGCTGCCGTGGAAATTCATCGACGCGCCGACGGGTTTGTGAGCATGGATTGTGGATCGGCGCAGGAGTAGCTGCGCCGCGCCACTGCCGCACGATGGAAGCGTTGGTCATCCTGTTGTTTCTGTTCACTGTCGCGCTCGTGGTGGTGCCGATCGCGTTGCTGGTGAGGCAATCGTCACGCGTCCGCACGTTGCAGTCGGCGGTCGCGGCGCTCGTGCAGCGCGTCGCGGCGCTCGAGTCGCGGATCGCTGCGGCGCGCGAAGTTGCTCCCGCGCCGCCGGCGGCCGCACCTCCAACACCCGCCCCCGCCGCATCTGTCGCGCGTGCAGCTGCCGTTCCGCCGCCGCTGCCGGTTGTGCCGCCGGTGCTTGTGCCGCCGGCCGCAGGACCGTCGGCGATGGCCGCAGCGCCGCCGACGAGTCCGAAACCCGCGGCGAAGCCGATCATCTCGGCGATCGATTGGGAGGCGTTCATGGGCGTGAAGCTCTTCGCCTGGATCGGCGGGTTCGTGCTCTTCCTCGGGGTGGTTTTTCTCGTGAAGTATTCTTTCGAGAACAACCTGATCACGCCGCTGATGCGCGTCATTCTAGGCGCGGTGATTGGCTCCGCGCTTGTCGCTGGCGGTTGGCTTACCGGCCGCCGGAAATACCGCATCCCGGGCCAAAGCCTCTGCGCGACCGGCGTGCTCGTTCTCTACGCGACGGTGTTCGGCGCGCACGCCTTCTACAACCTCATCTCGCTGCCGACCGCCTTCGCGCTGATGTCGGTGATCACGATCGGCGCGTTCCTGCTCGCGGTGAATCTCGACGCGCAGGTCGTGGTCGTGCTCGGGTTGGTGGGCGGATTTCTCACGCCGCCTTTGCTCACGAGCGGCCCTGAAAATCCCGGGATGCTCTTCGGCTACGTGGCGCTGCTGAACGCCGGTATCGCTGCGGTCGTGTTGCGTAAGCGTTGGGATTACCTCCTCGTGCTCGCGGCCATCGGTACGGTGGTGACGGAGTTTTCGTGGCTACCGATCAACGACGCGCGCAAAGCTTCCGTCGGATTTCTGATCTTCCTCGGCTTGCAGGCGCAGTTCCTCGGGTTCGCATTCGTGCGGCAAAAACAGGAAGCCGCGGAACGGTGGTCGACGCTGGCGGCCGGCATCGTCGGTTTCGCGTCGCTCGCGTTCGGGCTCTTCCTGTTGTCGTTCGACGAACTCGCAAATCGGCCCGCATTCATCTTCGGCTTCACCTTTCTCGCCGACGTGGGATTGCTCGCGCTCGCGCTGCTGCGGCCGAATCCCGCGCGCATCGCCGGCCCTGCAAGCGCGGGCGTGTTCCTGATCCTGAGCGCATGGACCACCTGGAATCTGCGTCACGAATTCCTCTGGTGGGCGCTCGGCGCTTATCTGTTCTTCGCGGTGTTACACGCGGGCTTCTCCGTTTGGCCGAAACGCGGAGACGGCGCGGCACAGACGAGCAGTAGATGGGCGAGCTACGTTCCCGTGCTCGCGCTCGGCCTTTTGTTCCTCTGCGTTTGGCGCGGTGAAACATCGTTCGCCGTTTGGGCCTGCGTATTGTTGATCAACGTCATTGCAGTCGCCTTGGCGGCAGCGTCGAGGTCAGTTGTCGCGCTGGTGCTCGCGCTTTTCGCGACGCTCATCACCGCCGGTCTGTGGATTGTCACCGCACCGCCGATCAAAGAGAGCGTCGTCGGCATTCTGCTCGTCGTCGCTGGATGCGGCGTTTTCTTTTCCACTGCATCGACATTCCTCGCGCGCCGGCTCGGCTTCGACGCGAACGATCAACGCCGCAACGTCTCGGCGATCGCGGCGGCGATGCCGTTTGTGTTGCTGCTGATGCTGAACGCGAAGCTGCCGATCGGCGCGCCGACAGCGGTGTTCGCAGTCGCATTGCTGCTGGGGATCGTGCTGCTCGGGCTCGGGATTGTCGCGCGCACGAGCTGGATTGCGTTGGTGGCGTTGGCGTTCACGTGGGCGGTCGAACGGCAATGGCACAGCCTGCACTTCGATAACGCGCACGCACTGCTGGCGCTCGGCTGGTATGTCGTGTTCTTCCTCGTGTTCGCCGCCTATCCGTTTTTCGCGGCCGAAGAGCGCTCGCCGCTGCCCTGGGCGATCGGCGCGCTCTCAGGTGTGTTGCATTACACGCTGATCATGGAGGTGATCGTCGCCGCATATCCGCACCTGCGGAATGGCTTGCTCCCAGCCGTCTTCATTCCGCCATACGCGTTCGGTATTTTCTATCTCATCCACAAACGCGGCGTCGTTCCTGCATCCGGCGATGCGCGCCTCGCGTGGCAAGGTGGGGCAGCGCTACTGTTCGTTAGCCTGATCTTTCCGGTGCAGTTCGAGCGGGAGTGGATCACTCTCGGCTGGGCGGTGGAAGGATTCGCTTTGCTGGTGCTGTTTCGCTTCGTCCCGCATGTGGGTTTGCGGCTCGTCGGTGCGGCGTTGCTCTGCGTCGCGTTCGCGCGCCTGGCGCTGAATCCAGCGGTCTTCGAATACCATCCGCGCGCCGCGGTGCGGATCTGGAACTGGTATCTCTATGCGTATGGCATCACTGCATGCTGTCTCTTCGCCGGCGCGCGCGCGGTGCAGGAATTCCGGGAGACACAGCTGGCGCGCGTGGTGCCGCGGTTGCTCTACGTGCTCGGCACAGTTCTGACGTTTCTGCTGCTGAATATCGAGATCGCGGATTATTTCTCAATCGGGCCGACGCTGACGTTTTCGTTCTCCGGCAACTTCGCGCGCGACATGACCTATTCGATCGCATGGGCGCTCTTCGCGCTCGCGCTCCTGCTCGTCGGCATGCGGCAGAAGACGAAATGGGTGCGCTACGCCGGCCTCGCCCTTTTACTCGCCACGCTCGTGAAGTTGTTCCTGCATGACTTCGACAACCTCGGGCCACTCTATCGCATCGGCGCATTCATCGGCGTCGCGATCATCCTGATCGTAGCGTCGTTCGTCTATCAACGCTTCCTTGCGCCGGCCGCCGAGAAGGCTGCTGCAGCGGAGTGACGGTTGCTGGTCTGCTACTGCTTTGCGGCTGCGAGGTAGAGCTTCTTCTGCCCGAAATCAATGATCGCCCAGTTCGGCCCGAGCACGTCGACGCCGAGGAGCCCGATCACTTTACCTCGGCTCGCGCTGTAGAAGGCATAATCCGAAATCACGAGATGAGTTATCCGCAACGGCACGCCGCCGACTTTGAACGAACGCGGGTTGGTGAGATCGGCCCAGCGGGTTTCGCCCGCCGCATCCATCATTTTTGTCTCGCTGTCGTACGCTTTCGCCTTCATCGCGCTGGCAAAACGGCGGTCTACTCCGCCGAAAGTGGCGCCGGTGTCGAGGATCATCAGTCCCGCAGCTCCGTTGATCTCGACGTCGATCAGACAGCCGCCGCTTTCCGTGAGCCCGAACGGAACTTCGGCTAATCCCACGCCCTTTAGCGCTGGACCAAGCAGGACACGGCGCCCGCTGCCCGGTGGCCGGACGTAGAGGCGTCGATTGTGGAAGTCGATCACCGCCGAACACCTGCGGAGGAACCCGGCACTTAAAACACCATCTATTCCGGAGGTCCGGACGCCTTTAAAGCCGCCAATCGTCAGGGGGACGTTCAAGATATTTGCGTTACCAAGCGCGACTGTTTTAGCGGTTGTCTGGCGCACGCCGATCGCCTTGCCGGTCGCGCTCACGAGCTTTCCCTCTCCTCTTGCCGACAGCCGGAGCTGATTCGCAAATCCGCTGTCCAGGATAATACCTTCGCCTGACGCGCCGGTGTCGATGACTAGGTTCGCCGGGCGGCCATTCACTTTTGCGCGGACCCGCAGCATGTTCGGGTTCGGCTGGTCGAACCGCACCATCCCGTAACCGGATCGCTGTAAGACATCGAGCGAGACCTGCGCGGAAGCTTCCGCAGCGATCAGAAAGGCGCCCACCGCGACGAGAGCGGGTACGGTGACGGAGCGAAACGAGGAGGAACGATGGACGCGAAAATGCATGGCGGCGCCGATTGTCCCGCAGTCCGCGTTTTATATCGAGGAATTTCCGCTCGTGCGGAGTTCGCCCGCGGAGCGCATGCAGTGCAGCAAGGCAGGAAGCAAATTCGGCGATTGACTCATCCCGTTCCGTTCCATGACTAATGATAGCGGCGCCCTCCGAAAGCACCGCGTGTGAAGACGAAGCCAGACCGCAGTGGTTTTCTCACAGTCTCGCGGTGCGCCATTCTCGTGCTGGCCGTACTGGTAAGCGCGGCGTCGGCTCAGCGAGATTGGATCGTCGATGCGCGCAGCGGCGTTCTCTACGACAGCAACGTCTCGCGCTCGAATCGATCCGCCGATGTTCTCGATGATGCCGCCTGGAAATCGTTGATCGCTGCGGGACAGGGTTTCCAGCTCACCGACGATCTGCGGCTCGGCATTTTCGGCGAACTGGAGAGTCACGTCTGGGCGACATATAGCGGGCTGAACAGTGTCAGCCCGGGCGTCGCGCCGAATCTCCGCTATCGCTTCGGTCTGGGTAAGAACGCGCCGTGGGTGCGGCTGGAGACGAAGGTCGCCTACTTCGGATCATCGGAAGCGCGGCGAAGCGGATGGGAGATTCCGTCCGCATTGCGGGCGGGCATCAGCTTGAGTGAACGCTTGTCGCTCGAGGCTGCGTATCGCTACCGGCACTTCGATGCGCGCGATGTGCGCTTCGATCAGGATTCACACAGCGGCTCGGTGCGCGGCCGTTTGGAGATCGCTTCGTCAACGCAAGTCGCGCTCGGATACACCTACCGCCATGGCGATGTGAATTCGCACGCCGTGCCGCCGCGGCCAGACATTGTGGCAATCGCAAGGGCGTTCGGCCCCGTGGACACGTTCGACACGCCGTACGTCGCCTATCGTTTCGCAGCCACGACGCACAGCACCTCGATTGCAATCAACCACGCGCTCAACAGCTTCGCAGCGGTGCAGGCGACCTACGAGTGGCAGCGCACCACCCATGAAGCATTGCAGTACACTAACCATGTCGCGGAGCTGGGCATCGCCCTCACTTTTTGAATGAAAAAATCGTGCGCAGCGGCGGTGATCCTCAGCGTGTTCGGTCTCGTCTGCGCGCGTGCTGGCAGTCTGATGGTCTCGGTTACGGACAGCAAAGGCGCACCGGTAGCGAATGCGGTCGTTTATGCGAAACCGCCGACCGGCGCGGCGCAGAGTCGCCGCTCGAGCACGGCGGTGATCGATCAGCAGAACCAGCAGTTCATTCCCTATGTCAGCGCGGTTCAAGTTGGCACCGCGATCACCTTTCCGAACCGCGATAACATCCGCCATCACGTTTATTCCTTCTCGCCGGCGAAGAAATTTGAGCTCCCGCTCTACGCCGGTGTGCCTGCCGAGCCAGTCGTCTTCGATCGTGAGGGATTCGTCACGCTGGGGTGCAACATCCACGACTGGATGCTGGCTTACATTGCGGTGCTCGCGACACCGCACTTTCAGGTTACTGGCGCCGACGGGCGTGCGACGCTCACGAACCTGCCGGCGGGTGCGTACCAGGTGGAAGTGTGGCAGCCGCGGATGAAAGCGTCGCCCGCAAATGTGGCGCAGAAGGTTGACCTGACGGCGACGGCGCCTCACGAGATCACATTCACGCTCGATCTCAAGCCGGACTGGCGAAGCAAGAAAGCGCCCGCGCTGAACTCGGAGGGTTACCGCTGAAATTTCGTTTCCGCAGCTTTCGCAGCCGGCTTCTTTTCGTCCTCGTTTCTCTTTTGACGCTGCTGCAATGCGTCACCTACTTCGTCGTCCGGACCGCAAACCGGCAGAATGCGCTCGCGCAAATCGGAGCGAATCTCGAAACCGGCGCGCAGATCTTTGAGCGGCTGATTCAGCAGCGCCGTCGGCAGATGGCCGAGGCGGCGGGAATCCTCGCGGAGGATTTCGGATTCAAGGAAGCAGTCAACGATGACGACCGGCCGACCATCCTTTCCGCGCTCGCCAATCTCGAGCAACGGATCGATGCCGATGTCGTGCAGCTCGTCTCCCTCGAGAAGACGCTGCTTCTCGACACGCTCGTTCCAGACCGGCGCGACGTTCCATTTCCTTTCCCGGCGCTGATCGAACGGGCGGAAGAAAGCGAGACGCTGCAATCCGAAGAGTTCGTTTTTCTGGAAGGGGAGCTTTACGCGATCGTCGCGACCGCGTTGCGCGCGCCCGATCCAAAGGCGTGGATCACGGTCGGCTTCCGCATCACTGATGAGTTCGCGCGCGAGATCAAAAGCTTCGCCGACCTGGAGATCTCGTTTGTCAGGGCGGGGGACGGCGAGCGTATTCTCGCGTCGACATTTCGGGACGAACAATGGCGGGCCGACTTGCTCGCTGCGTTGCGTAAACAGAAGCCGAAGGAGCGCGAGCGGATCGACCTGCCGCTCGCACGTGATCATTTCGTGAGCTATCTCCTGCGATTGCCGACCGAAGGCGGAGGCGATTCCGTCATCGTCCTGCAACGCTCGCTCTCCCGCCAACTCCGTCCGTACCTGCGCCTCGAGCAATCATTGCTCCTCCTCGCGATCCTTGCTCTGGTGGTGTCAGTTGCAGTGAGCTTGTGGGTCGCCCGAAGCGTGGCAAGTCCGGTGCGGGAGCTGGCGATCGGCGCGAAGAAGATCGAAGAAGGCGATTACGAACATCGCGTCGTCACGAAGCAACGCGATGAGATCGGAACGCTCGCCACCGCCTTTAACAGCATGTCCCGCGGCTTGGCGGAGCGCGATCGGGTGCGGTCGCTTTTGGGCAAGGTAGTTTCGCCTTCGATCGCGACGGAGTTGATGGAGAAGGGGATCACGCTCGGCGGCGAAGAGCGCAACGTCACCATTCTCTTCTCCGATATCCGGGATTACACCGGCATGTGTGAACGGCTCACGCCGGTCGAGATGGTCGACACGCTCAATCTCTATTTCACGCGCATGAGCGAGATCATCGAGAGGCACGGCGGCGTGATCGATAAATATGTCGGCGACGCCATCATGGCTTTATTCGGCGCGCCGGTTTCACATCCGGAGGAGGCGGACGCCGCGTTGTCGGCTGCGCTCGAGATGTGCCAAGCGCTCGACGAGCTGAATCAACAATGGCGCGAAGAAGGCAAGCCGACTTTGGAAATGGGCGTCGGCGTAAACACTGACGTCATCATCGCGGGCAACATGGGCTCGCAAACGCGGCTCAACTACACGGTGATCGGCGATGGCGTGAACCTCGCATCGCGCCTCGAAGGCCTCACGAAACGCCCCGAATACAACGCGCGCATCATCGTCAGCGCGGGGACGCTTGCCGCCGCGCGGCAGCGGTATTTGACGCGCCCCTTGGGCGAAGCCGCCGTCAAAGGCAAGCAGCAGGCGACCACGATCTACGCCTTGTTAGGCAAAGAGCCCGTTGCTGCACCAGTCGCGAAAGGCGTGAATCAGAGGGCTAGCTCGCGATCACCTGTATCGCCAGGTTAGGTGCGTTGCGCACGGCGCCACCGCCACAGCGCGAGAGCTGCCGCGGTACAGAAGACATAGGCGACGGGCTGCGGCTCAGGGACGGCAACCGTGTAGTTGAAGTTCGCTCCGTGGCCGTGAATCCGCAGGATGTAAGCGGTCGGATCACGATTGATTGCGCCGGAAACGTGAGCGACGCCAAAACCCTGAATAAAGAGTTCGGTACTCGACATCGTGAAGATACTCGCCTGAAAAAGGCTTAGCTGATACGTCGTCCCGTCGACCGTCATCGTCCACAGAGGGGTGTTGGGATTCAGGAGAGCGCCTGACTCCATCCAGGAAATCGGCGCGAAGGGGACCGGTGTGCCAGCGGGAACAGCAGCATAGTCGCCCGTCCCGAAGGTGAAGGTCATTGGGTTGTCGAACGTGAGGGTGCTGATGCCGTTGCTCTGAACCACCGAGGCGGTGCCAGCAAAGTTGGCATTGCCGATGATCGGATCGGCCTCTGCGTGCGCGATGAGTGTCAGCATCACTGCCAGGCGGCAGAGATGGATCAGAAGACGTGCGGATATGTTCATGGGCGGTGTCCTGGGATCAGTTAGTTCGTCGCGATGTATACGGGAAAACGCTCAGCAAGTAACGAGGATTAGAATCGGAAACTCCGTCCTCGTTCCGCAGCGCGTCGCGAGCACTCTCGCAACGGCCCGCCGGTCTGGAGGCGTGATGCGGCGCGGCGCCACCATTCCCGATGGCGACCGTCGGGCGATTGCGACTCCGTGGTGCCGCCCGCGAGATCAGCTCCTCGAGATTGGCTTTGCCAAAAGCGCACCTCCCGGTTCTTGTCTCCCTCGCCATGGCGGGAGGAGCAGCACCACAGCAACGCGTCAGCGCGCGCGCGACCGGCGTGATCGGCATCGCGATTTTGTGCAGCCGACTACTTGGGCTCGTGCGCGAGATCGTAGTTGCTTCGCTTTTTGGCGCGAGCCGGAATCTCGATGCGTTCCTGACGGCGTTTCGCGCGCCGAACATGCTCCGCGACCTCTTCGCGGAAGGGGCGCTTTCGACGGCGTTTGTCACGACGTTCTCGAAGAAGATTCAGACGGAGGGCGATACGTCGGCGTGGGGTTTGGCGAACAAGATCGCGACACTGACGGCGATCTTCATGAGCATCGTGGTGCTGATCGGCATCGCGATTGCGCCGATTCTCGTGAGCATCCTCGCGCCCGGCTTTGATGCGGAAAAAGCCGCGCTCACCGTGGTGCTCGCGCGCACGATGTATCCATTCATCCTGCTCGTGTCGCTCGCGGCGCTGGTGATGGGAATGCTGAACGCGAAGCATGTCTTCGGCATGCCGGCGCTGGCGTCGAGCTTCTTCAATATCGGCAGCATCGTCGGGGGCGTAAGCATCGGGTATTGGATGGATCCAACGTTCGGGACGCGCGCGCTGATCGGGCTCGCGATCGGGACGTTGATCGGCGGATTCCTTCAGCTCGCGGTGCAGATTCCGTCGCTGCTGAAGGTCGGCTTCAGGTTCCGCCCGGATTTCAACTGGCGGGACGAAGGGGTGAAGAAGGTCCTGCAGCTGATGGGCCCGGCCGTCATCGCGGCGAGCGCGGTGCAGGTGAATGTGCTCATCAACAGCATCTTCGCCTCTTATCTCGAGGATGGGGCAGTCAGCTGGTTGAACATCGCGTTTCGACTGATGCAATTGCCACTCGGTATCTTCGGTGTGGCGGTCGCGACGGTGACGCTGCCTCTGGTCTCGCGGAGCGCGGCTGCGGGCAACATGCCCGAGTTCCGCGGCGCGCTGGCGCATGCGTTGCGGCTCGTGTTGTTGCTGACGATTCCGTCGGCGATCGGGTTGATAATTCTGGCGGAGCCAATCATCAGCGTCATCTACGAACACGGGCGCTTCACCGCGGATTCAACATTGCAGACCGCGGGTGCGCTGCGCTTCTACGCGGCCGGGCTCGTCGGTTACGCCGCAATCAAGGTTCTCGCGCCGGCGTTCTACGCGATCGACAAGCGCTACCTGCCGATGATTGTGAGCTTTCTGTCGATCGCGGAGAACTTCACCCTCAACTGGGTCTTCACGCGGTATCTTGGCTGGGGGCACCGGGGCCTGGCGATGTCGACGTGTCTCGTGGCGCTGACCGATTTCGTGCTGCTCTACTTTATGATGCGGCGGTATGTCGGCGCGCTGGAGACGGGGACGCTGTTTAAGACGCTCGGGAAGTTGTTTGTCGCGGGAGCGGGCCTGGCGGCGGTCTGCTGGGCAGCGGTGGAGTTCTATCTCGGGAGCGGGTCGCATCTGGGGAATCTGCAGAAGCTCGTTGGCGTGCTCGGGACGGTGGGCGTCGGTGCGACGGTGTTTTTCGTGACGGCTTACTTGCTCAAAGTCGCGGAGCTGCGCGATGTGGTGGCGTTGGCGCGGCGGAAGTTGAAGCGCTAGGGCGAGGCCGGTTTTCCTGTAGGGGAAGCTGTCAGCTTCCCGTGTTTCTGAATCTGGGGAAGCTGACAGCTTCCCCTACAGACCCGTATCCGAGCGCTTGCGCCAGATCTTCGATCAGGTCATCAGCGTGCTCGAGGCCGATCGACAGCCGCAGCAGACCTTGCGGCGTGCGCGGATCTTCACCGACGATCGACGCCCGGTGCTCGATCAGGCTCTCGACGCTGCCGAGGCTCGTCGCACGAATGAAGATCCGCACCTTCGCAGCGACAGCGATCGCGGCTTCGCGTCCGCCTTTTACATCAAACGAGAGCATCCCGCTGAACCCGCTCATCTGCCGCGCGGCTAACGCGTGATCGGCGTCGCCCGGCAATCCGGGATAGTGGACGCGCTCGACGTTTGCATGGCCGGCAAGAAACGTCGCGACCTTGAGCGCGTTCGCCGATTGTGCGCGCATCCGCCACGGCAACGTGCGAAGCCCGCGCAGCACGAGCCAGCAATCGAACGGCGATGGAACCGCACCGGCGCTCCCTTGCACAAGCCGGACCCGCTGGAACAGCTCGGTGTCTGCGCGCGTGACGACGATCCCGCCCGTCACGTCGCTATGGCCGCCGAGGTATTTCGTCGCGGAGTAAACGACGAGGTCGGCGCCGAGCTCGAACGGCCGTTGCAGAATCGGCGCGAAGGTGTTGTCGCACACGCAGAGCGCGCCGGCGCGGTGCGCGATCTCCGCGACTTGAGCGATATCGGTCACCTTGAGCAACGGATTCGACGGTGTCTCGGCCCAAAGCAGCTTCGTCTTCGCGCGCGTGGCGTTTCGCACGGCCGCGAGATCGGTCATGTCAACGAAATCGACGTGCAATCCCCACGGGACGAAGAGATCGCGCAATAGCTTCGCCGTCCCATGATAAGTCTGCGTGGCCGCTACGACATGATCGCCGGGTTGAAGCGCCTGAAAGACGGCCGACGCCGCCGCCAAGCCAGAGCCCAAGGCCGCTGCGTCGCTTCCGCCTTCGAGCGCCGCCATCGCCTCCTCGAGCGCGCGCCGGTTCGGATTATTGCTGCGCGAATAGACGTAGCCCGAGCGGTAACTGCCGTCGGCGGCGCGTTCGAAGGTGGTCGAAAGCTGGATTGGTGTCGCTACGGCACCGGTGGCCGCATCAACGCTGTGCCCGGCATGCACCGCCAGAGTCTCGATTCGCAGGCGCTGATTCGGTTCTGCCATCTCTTCGGACACGAAGCTAGTTCCGGAGCCGCAACGTTCGCAAGGCCGGCATCTGCGTTGTCGAACCACCACGCCGGCTCCGCTCGTTAGCCGACATGATTCGATTTGACGGCTCCTTGCACCCGAGCGCTAATACCATCTGAATTCCGGCCCGGGTAACTCGCTCCGGCCTTTGCACTATGACTATCTATCACGACGACGTTTTCCAGATGGCTTGCGATCAGTTCCATGTGATCGCGGATTATCTGGAGATCGACATGAATGACCGCGATCGGCTGATGTATCCGAAGCGCGCCGTCGCTGTGACTCTGCCCGTCCACATGGATGACGGCACCACGCAAACGTTCCAGGGTTATCGCGTCCAGCATCACTTGACGCTCGGTCCGACGAAAGGCGGCACGCGTTTCGCGCCCAATCTCTCGATGGGCGAGACGGCAGCGCTGGCGATGTGGATGAGCTGGAAGTGCGCGCTCGCGAACCTGCCATACGGCGGTGCGAAGGGCGGCATCGCCTGCGATCCGAGCAAGCTATCGCGTCGCGAACTCGAGGCCGTCTCCCGCCGCTACATGCAGGAGATGATCCCGTTCGTTGGACCGCATACCGACATCATGGGCCCCGACATGGGCACGAATGAGCAGATCATGGCGTGGTTCATGGACACGTATTCGATGTACACCGGCTACACGGTGAGCGAGATCGTTACGGGCAAGCCGGTCTCGGTCGGCGGCACGGAAGGTCGGCGCGAATCGACGGGACGCGGTGTCGTTTATCTCATCGAGCGGGCGATGGAGATGCTGAAGATGGATCCGGAGAAGAGCACCGCGATCATCCAGGGATTCGGAAACGTCGGCTCGGTCGCGGCGCTCGCGCTCTCGCTGAAGGTCGGCCTTAAGATCGTGGGAATTAGCGATCACACCGGTGCGATCTACAGCGAAAAAGGCATCGACGTTCGATCGGCTGATCAGCACGTCGCGAAGAAGGGGACGTTGCGCGGCTTCATGGAGGACGATCGGGTTAATCCGAACGAATTGCTCACGATGAAGTGCGACGTTCTCGTGCCTTCGGCGGTCGATCGCGTCATCACCGAGAAGAACGCGGACAAACTCCAGTGTCGCATTCTCGCCGAAGGCGCCAACGGGCCGACGACACCGGAAGCCGATCTGCTGCTGAATGAGCGCTGGGACGAAGTGTTCGTTATTCCGGACATCCTCTGCAACGCGGGTGGCGTGATCGTTTCCTACTTCGAATGGGTGCAGGGGCTGCAGAGCTTCCTCTGGACCGAGTCGGAGGTAACCGACAAGCTGTTCCGCATCCTGCAGCATTCGTTCGCGCAGGTGATCAAGCGCGCGAAAGACCACAAGGTCGCGCATCGCACGGCCGCGATGGCGATCGGCGTCGAGCGCGTCATGAAAGCGAAGCGCACGCGTGGTTTGTTCCCGTAAGCGCGGATGAGCTTCTCGCAGCGCGAGGAGAAGCGCGGGGAACGGCTGCTCGATGTCCTGACCGACGACACGGCGGGGATCCGGATCGTGGTCTCACGCCTCGGTGCGGAGCTGGTGAGTCTGGCGCGGCGCGATGCCGGTGGGCGGTGGGTCGGCTTTCTGTATCGCGATGATGACCTCAGCGCGCCAGAGAGGGGATGGGCGAATCACGCAACCGTCATGGGTTACTTTCTGCATCGGCTGAAGGATGGACGCAGCTTGTATCGTGGGCAGCCGATTGAAGGCGGAACGCATAGCTTCCTGCGCGGCAAAGAGTGGCGGCGCGATGATGTCGTCGCGGGCGAGGGGAAGCTGACGTATCGGATCGGCCGGCCGGATTTCACGCCGACCGAGTACCCGCTGAACGTCTCGCTGGCGCTTTCCTACGAGCTGGACCGAGATGTTGTTCGCGTCAGCTTCCACTTCCGCAGCCACGAGCCGGAGTTGACGGCGCACGTCGCCTTCGGCCTGCACCCAGGCTTCGCCGCAACGTCGTTCGAATCGTTTCGGCTCGAAATGCCGGCGGGCTACTACCGCCGCCACTTCTCGCCAACGAATTACCTCTCGGGAGAGACGGAAGACATCCAGTTCGCGGGCGGCGAAATGCCGTTCGCGCGCGAGCGGCTTCCGGGTTCATACATTCTCGAGCTCGTCGACGTGCCTGAGCGCACGTTTACCTACAGCGATCCGCCGAGCGGGCGACGCGTGTCGATCGACCTGACCGGCGTCCCGTATCTCACGCTTTGGTCCGATGCCGGACCGTTTCTTTGCGTCGAACCCTGCTGGGGCCTGACCGATCACGACCAGCAGCGGGCCTTCGAAGACAAGGAAGGTATCCAGACAATCGCGCCAGGCGGCGAATTGCACGCTGCCTTCACGATGCAGCCGCGAATTACAAGCGACACGTGATGCCTGCCGCCTCTCTTCGCGCCCTGCTCGCGAACTCCGTCGATTACGCCGGCCTTTTCCCGCCTGCGACTCTCGAGCTCGAGCCGGCGCTGCAAAATCACGCGTTGTACGTGCGCGATCCGGATGCCTGGATGTTGAGCACGTTCGTTCTGCCGGTCGCGAAATTCGCGGAAGCGACACGGCATCTCGCCGGTTTCGACGTTGAACATCTTCTCAAGATCTCTGCGCTCGGGCCGAAAACCGAAACGCCCGATGAATTCATCAGGGCGCTGAAAACGGCGGAGGAAACAATCCGCTTCTTTCACGCGCAGTTCGGCGCGACGGCTGCCGTCACGCAAATCGAGATGCCGCTCGCCGCGCGCGTCGGCGCGACGATGACGGAAGCTGTCGACGCGCTCGGCGATCTGACGCTGCCAGTCTTCTGGGAAGCGCCGCCGGATGAGGCGGAGCGGACGATTGCCGGACTCGCGCAGTTCAACCAATCGCGCGGGTCCGACCGGTTCGGCTTCAAGCTGCGAACGGGCGGCGTTGTTCCGACGGCGTTCCCGTCTTCGATTCAGATCGCGCGTGCGCTCGTGGCGGCCGTCAGACACCGCGTGCCAATCAAGTTTACGGCCGGTCTGCACCACCCGGTGCGGCTATTTCACTCCAGTGTGCAAACAAAGATGCACGGTTTCTTGAACGTGCTGGGTGCAGGCGTGATGGCTGCGGAACACGAATGGGATCTGATGCAGACGTCAAAAATGCTCGATGACGAAGCGCCGTTCTCCTTCGCGTTTGACGAAGATTTCTTCACCTGGCGCGAATGGCGCGTTGCGATTCATCGCATCCACGAACATCGCAAGGTGGTGACCTCGTTCGGAAGCTGTAGCTTCGACGAACCGCGAGAGGATCTGCGGGCACTCGATCTCTTTAATGGCTGACACTCTTCGTTCCTTCATCGACGTCGCTGCCGACTCGCATTTCCCGATCCAGAATCTGCCGTTCGGCGTCTTCAAGCCGCGGGACGGTAATGCGCGCGTCGGTGTCGCGATCGGCGACCAGGTGCTTGATCTCGCGGTGCTCAACGCAAAGGGGCTCCTCCGCGTGCGCGAATTTGGCGGACGGGCCGTCTTTGCGCACGACTCGCTGAATCAGTTCCTGAGTCTCGGCCGGCTTGCGTGGAAGCAGACTCGCGACCGGCTGCAACAGCTGCTTAGTGCAGAAAATGCCGAATTGCGGGATGACGCGGTGCTGCGCGAGCACGCCTTTCATCAGCAAAGCAACGTGACGATGCAGCTGCCCGCGCGCATCGGCGACTACACGGATTTCTATTCGTCATATCACCACGCGCATAATGTCGGCACGATGCTCCGCGGGCCGGAGAACGCCTTGATGCCGAATTGGAAGTACCTGCCGGTCGGTTATCACGGCCGCGCGAGTTCCGTGGTCGTCAGCGGCACTGACGTGCGCCGCCCGCATGGCCAGATCAAGCCACCAGACGCGCCGGCGCCGATCTTCAGCGCCTCGCGCAGCTTCGATTACGAACTCGAGATGGCGTTCCTCATCGGCCCCGGAAACGCGCTGGGCGAGCCGGTGCCGATCGACCGCGCGAACGAGCACATCTTCGGAATGGTGCTCATGAACGACTGGAGCGCGCGCGACGTGCAGGCGTGGGAATACCAGCCGCTCGGGCCGTTCCTCGCGAAAAATTTCCTCACGAGCATCTCGCCGTGGGTCGTGACAATGGATGCGCTGGAGCCGTTCCGGAGGCCACTGCCGGCACAGGATCCGGAGCCGTTGCCGTATTTGCGTGCGACTGAAGATTTCACCTACGACATCCAGCTCGAAGCGAGCCTCCGCACGTCGACAATGGACGCGCCGCACGTCATCACGCGCACGAATTTCAATAACCTTTACTGGAGCGTCGCGCAGCAGCTCGCCCATCACACGGTGAACGGCTGCAATCTTCAGCCGGGCGACCTGCTCGCGAGCGGCACGATCAGCGGACCGACGGAAGATTCCCGCGGTTGCATGCTCGAGCTGACGTGGCGTGGCGCGAATCCGCTCACGCTGCCGAACGGCGATTCGCGCAAGTGGCTCGAAGACGGCGACGCGCTCACGATCACCGGTTGGTGTGAGGGCGACGGATACCGCGTCGGCTTCGGTGAAGTCACAGGTCACGTACTGCCGGCGTCATGAACAATGGCACCATGCATTTGGTGCAGATTCTCTTGCCGTTATACGACAACGAGCAGAATCCGCAGTCGCCGGATCTGTTTCGCCGCGTGCGCGGCGAGCTCACGGATCGGTTCGGCGGAATCACCGTTTACACGCGCGCGCCCGCGGAAGGGACGTGGAAGCTAAACGACAATCAAACCACGCGCGACGACATCGTGATCATAGAAGTGATGGCGCCCGAGCTAGATTGCGACTGGTGGGCGACATACCGGCACGATCTCGAAGGGCGCTTTCGACAGGACCTCATTGTCATCCGCGCGCAGCAAACGCGGCTGCTGTAGGGGAAGCTGCTAGCTTCCCGTGTTTCTAGACTGGGGAAGCTGGCAGCTTCCCCTACAGTCACGGCTTCGGCGAAGACGCTTCGCGGAGCGGCCGCGAAAGATCACCCTTCACCCGATCCAGAATCCCGTTCACGAACCGACCCGAATCCGGGCCGCCAAACATCTTCGCCAGCTCAATCGCTTCGTTGATCGAAACAACCGGCGGGATGTCATCGCGGTAGAGCATCTCGTAAATCGCGAGTCGCAGGACGTTCCGATCGACGGGCGAGATGCGCTTCAGGTCGAAGTTCTCCGCATAGCGGCCGATCCGCTCGTCGATCTCCGCCAAGTGCGCCACCATCCCGTCGATCAATGGCTGCGCGAACTCCCGCACGTTTGGCTTCGCCGGACAGAACGCCCAGAACTCATCCATCTTCTCGGGCGCGCCGTCGCCATGCATGTCGCGCCAGAAATGAAACTGAACGGCAGCCTGCCGCGCGACTCGTCGTTTGCCCATACCGAACTCTATCGCCCCCGCAGCTCGTACATGACGTTCGCAATCCCGACCGCCGCCCGCGCGGCTTCGATCCCGCGGTTGATCCGCTTCTCTAGGCAACGCTCCCGCGCCTGCCCTTCGTTCTCGACGCTGAGGACCGCATTAATCACCGGCACACCATACTCGATCGCGATTTGCTGCAGCGCGTTCGTTACCGAATGACTGAGATGATCCGCATGCTTCGTGCTGCCCTGGATGATCACGGCGATCGCGATGATCGCGTCGCCGCGCTTCTGCAGCGCGAGCTCACGCACGACGATCGGGATCTCGAACGCGCCTGGCACCTGATGCAATGTGACGCCCGCCGTCGGCAGCAGGTCGCGCAACTCTTCGGTCGCGTGATTCACAAGGCCCTGCACGTATTCGGCATTGAACTGACTCGCCACGAGCGTGAACGAGCGCTTCGCGCCGACTGACGTGCGGGGGCGAGGAGGGACAGCAGACGACATCACGATCGAGACGACGCGCTCATGCCTAGAGCAGATGACCCATCTTGACGCGCTTCGTCTCGAGATACTTCGCGTTATGTGGATTCGCCTCGCTGCGGATCGGCACCTGCTCCACCATTTCGAGACCGTAGCCTTCGAGACCGACCACCTTCTTCGGGTTGTTGGTCATGAATCGGAATTTCCGCACGCCGAGATCGAACAGGATTTGCGCGCCGAGCCCGTAGTCGCGCAGATCGCTTCCGAAGCCGAGTTTCGCGTTTGCCTCGACCGTGTCGAGGCCAGACTCCTGCAGCTTGTAGGCGTGAATTTTCGCCGCTAACCCGATGCCGCGTCCCTCCTGGCGCATGTAAACGAGCACGCCGTTTCCTTCGTCGGAGATTTGCTTCAATGCGGCGTGTAATTGGTTGCCGCAATCACAACGTCGCGACCCGAACACGTCACCGGTGAGACATTCGCTGTGAACGCGCACGAGCACCGGCTCCGTGCTCGAGATTGTGCCTTTCACCAGCGCGAGATGGTGCGCACCGTCGAGCGTCGAACGATAAAGGTGCAGGTCGAAATCACCGTAATCGGTCGGCAGTTTCACCACCTGCTCGCACTCGACGAGCTTCTCGCGGAGCCGACGGTACTCGATCAGGCTCCGGATCGTGCAGATCCGCAGCCCGTGCTTTTTCCGGAACTCCATCAGCTCCGGCAGGCGCGCCATCGTGCCGTCATCATGCAGGATCTCGCAAAGAACGCCCGCCGGCTGCAGTCCAGCCATCTTCGCGAGATCGACCGCGGCTTCGGTGTGGCCGGCGCGTCGCAGCACACCGCCCTCTTTTGCGCGCAGCGGAAAGATGTGGCCCGGCTGCACGAGATCCTCAGGAATAGATTTTGGATTCGCGATCGTCTGAATGGTCGCGGCGCGATCGTGCGCACTAATGCCGGTGGTGACGCCGTGCGCCGCGTCGACCGAGACCGTAAAGTCGGTCTTGTACATCTCGCGATTTTGCGCGACCATCCGCTGCAGCCCGAGCTGCTCGGCCCGCTCATTCGAAACCGGCACGCAGATCAATCCGCGTCCGTGCATTGCCATGAAATTGATCGTCTCCGGTGTCGCCTTCTCGGCTGCCATCACCAGATCGCCTTCGTTCTCGCGATCTTCGTCATCGGTCACGATCACGATCTCGCCCCGCGCGAGATCACGCAGCACGTCATCGATCGTGTCGAACTCCAGGGCAGGAGGCGCCTCTTCCACTAGCATCGGCCTACCATTCCTTTCGGCACTCGCCTCAGCAACGGGAATTCACTCGGCGCTGCTGGCCACGATCGCCTCGGGCCGATACATGTCGCGATTGCTCCCCTGGAACTCGGCTTTCAGCCGCACCTTGAACTTCGACAAATCGACGATGTCCCAGCGCGTGAAATTCCAATGCGCCGCCTCCCGTCCTCCGTGCTCGATGCCGAGGATGAGGTGCACCGCGTCGTCACGGATTTTATTCGTCGCCACCTTCGGCTCGAAATAGAACGTGCGGAAACTGCTGCCGCGGCTCTTCGCGGCGAACAATTTCGGATCAATGTAGTACACGCGCTTCGATGCTTCATCCACGAGGCGAAGATCCGGATAGCCGGAACGCTGCACCTTTCCGCCCGCGATGGTTGGGAAATCGCAGCTGAATCCTTCCGCGGCGTTCAGCTTTTCGCGGATCATCGCCTCGAACGGTGCGCTCACTTCGTTGATCCGCGCGATGCTTTGGATCGGACTGTCAGGCGCACTCATCGTCTTCAAAACTTCATCGAGGGTGGTGCGGAGCAGCGTGAGGACGCGCTGATCCGGTTCGTTCTGCGGGTCGAGCGCGATGATCTTCTTGCCGGTTGCATAGAAGACCACGTCCGCCAGCGGCATCTGGCTCAGCTCCTCTTTGCCTTGCAGCAGCCACGGGATGAACGTCGCCGCGGGTGAGTCGGCGCTTCCCGCAGGAGTGGGCGAAGGTTCCTGCGCGCCGGCGCGGCTAACGAGTAGAAGCGACAGCGCGGCGAGGAAGAGGAAACGCGACATGCTTCAGGTGAGTTCGAAGGCCGATTCGACCATCGGCAGGATAGATGAAAGCGTGCTCTCGCTGCGAGCGTGAACAACGCAAAGCGGTTCGCCTTTCTGCACTCGCTCTCCCACTTTCTTCAACTCGCTGAAGCCGACGGCAAAATCCACCGTGTCATTTGCCTTTTGCCTGCCGCCACCGAGCAGAACAGAGGCGCGGCCGATCGTCTCGGCATCAGCTTTTGCCACAACTCCGCCGGCGCGTGCCGCAACGAGTTGCACGACGGGCGCGCGGTGAATCGCCGTCATTTTCTCCAGCGCCGCGATGTCGCCATCCTGCGCTTCGACGAGCTGCACAAACTTCCGCCAGGCGGCGCCGTCACTCAGCCATCTTGCTAGCTGCTCGCGCGAAACGTTCGATACCTTCTCGCCAAGATCGAGGATCAGCTCGATCAAGTCTGTCGGTCCTCCGCCTCGTAAAATATCCACGCACTCCGCCACCTCCAGCGCGTTGCCGACCGCGTGGCCGAGTGGTTCATCCATCGGGCTGAGGAGATGCGACATCTGCACGCCCAGCAACTCACCGACTTCTCGCATCGAGGTGGCGAGCTGCTGCGCCTCGGTGCGTGTTTTCATGAAGGCGCCGCGCCCGAATTTCACGTCGAGGACGAGTCGATCGAGGTTCTCCGCCAGCTTCTTGCTCATGATGCTGGCCACGATCAACGGCTGCGATGGGACGGTGCCGGTCACGTCGCGTAACGCGTAGAGCTTCTTGTCGGCTGGGCAGATGTCGGCGGTTTGGCCGATCATGAAAACGCCGATTCGTTGTAGCTGCGCCAGCGCCCGCTGTTCGTCGAGGCTGACGTTGAATCCCGGGATGCTCTCGAGTTTGTCGAGCGTGCCGCCGGTGATGCCCAGGCCGCGGCCCGAAATCATCGGCACCCAGACCTCGTCGCACGCGAGCAGGGGAGCGAGGACTAACGAGACCTTGTCGCCGACGCCGCCCGTCGAATGTTTGTCGACCTTCGGTGGCGAACCGGCCGGATACTCCAGCACGCGTCCACTGCGCATCATCGCCGTCGTGAGATGTCGTGTCTCGGGCGCAGTCATTCCGCGGAAGAACACCGCCATCGCCCACGCGCTCATCTGGTAGTCCGGGATTTCGCCACGCGTGAAAGCAGTGACCAGAAATTCAATCTCCTTCTCCGTTAGCTCAGCGCCGTCGCGCTTCTTTTCCAGGAGAGTCGGGACGTGCATCGCGATTAGTTGAGGAACGAAGAACCGACCGGCCATCGATCGACTTCGAAGTAATGGGTCAGCGTTGCCGCCACATCGGCGAACGTTTCGCGCGTCCCGAGATTCCGCACGTCGCGATCGTGCAGGACGAAGAGTGGCACTTCCTCGCGCGTGTGATCGGTTCCGCGGAATGTCGGGTCGTTGCCATGATCCGCCGTGATGATAACCAGATCTTCGCAGCCGATCTCGAGCAAGAAGCGGCCGAGCCAAACATCGAACTCTGCCAATGCCCGCGCGTACCCCGCGACATCGCGCCGATGCCCGAAGAGCATGTCGAAGTCGACGAGATTCGCGAACAGCAGGCGGTTGTCGGCCTGCGGCCAGAGTTCTGCGATCCGGTTCATCCCTTCAGCATTTGACGCCGTGGGATGCGATTCGGTCACGCCCTGTCCAGCAAAGATGTCGCTGATCTTGCCGATGCCGACGACGCTGACACCGGCATCGCAAAGCGCATTCAAGACGCTGCGGGGTGGCTTCATCGAGTAATCATGGCGACGCGGCGTTCGCACGAAGCGGCCCGGCGCACCAATGAACGGTCGTGCGATCACGCGCCCGATTCGCGCGGCATCGGCATGCGCGCGCGCGATCGCGCAGATCTCATAGAGCCGCTCGATCGGCACGATCTCTTCATGCGCCGCGATCTGAAGGACAGAATCGGCTGACGTGTAGAGGATCGGCTTGCGCGTTTGCATGTGTTCCGCGCCGAGCTCTTGCAGGATCGTGGTGCCGCTCTGCGCGTAGTTGCCGATGAATTGTACGTCGGCATCGCGCTCGATGTTGCGGACGAGCTCGTCAGGGAATCGCTCATGAACAGCGAACGGTTCATCGAGAACGATGCCGGCTAGCTCCCAGTGGCCGGTCGTCGTGTCTTTGCCGGCGGAACGCTCCTGCATGCGGCCGTAGCTTGCGATGTAGCTTTGCGAAGCGATCTCGCCGCCGGCATCGACTAACTCGGCCAGGCCTAACGAGCAAAGGTTGGAGAGCGCGAGTTGCGGTTGCTCGCGCAAGATATGTCCGAGCGTGTCGGCGCCGCTGTCACCGTATTGGTCGGCGTCGGGTGCGTTTCCGATGCCGACGCTATCGAGAACGATGAGAAGCGCGCGCACCCCCGATCACAACCCGATCGGGTGCCAGGCGGTTTTCATTTCTACGGTGTCGAGAATCCAGTACGGATTCTCGGCCTCATCACTGCGCCACATTGCAGGTGTGAAGTCGCGGCGCACGTGTCGCTTCACGTTGAAGCCGCCGCCACGTTGTAATTGCCTGCCGACCAACTCATCGCCTGAAGCATCGACAATCGCGTTGACGTCCATGTGACTGGCGATGTGCGGCGCGAGCTCGGCGCGATCACCCGCGAGGACATTCACGACGCCGCCCGGCAGGTCGCTGGTGGCGATGATCTCGGAAAACGTCAGCGCCGGTAGCGGCTTCGTAGCGGAAGGCAACACGACAACCGTGTTGCCCGACAGGATCACCGCAGCGACTAACGAGACGAACGCCACGAGCGAAGGCTCGTCGGGACAAACGACCACCACCACACCAGTCGGTTCGGGCGTGGTGAAATTGAAATGTGAGCTCGCCACCGGGTTCACGCTGCTGAAGAGCTGGCCGAACTTATCGGTCCAGCCCGCGTAATGCACCAGACGATCGATCGCGAGCGTCGCTTCGTCAGCGTCGCCGTTTTTTCTCGATCGGGCGAATTGGTTTAGCTCGGCGGTTAGCTCGGCACGACGCATCTCCAGCATCTCCGCCGCGCGATAGAGGATTTGCCCGCGCAGATACGCGCTTTGTTTCGCCCAGCCGCCGAAGGCCTTGCGCGCCGCGGTGACGGCGTCGCGGAAATCCTTGCGCGACGCACGCGAGTAGTTCGCGATCACGCTCTCATCGGGCCGGTGCGCCGTGGCAACGCGGCCGCTTTCGCTCCGCACAAATTTGCCGCCGATATATAGCTTGTAGGTCTTCTGAACTTGCAGTCGCGCTTCGCGGATCGGCACGAAGTCAGGATTGCGCATCGACTGAAAAAAGAAAATGGTAAAGCGCACCGCACGCTTATGGATAAAGGGGACAAGATTTTTGTGGCCGGCCACCGCGGCCTCGTCGGCAGCGCGATCGTGCGGAAGCTTGAAGCGGACGGCTTTCGCAATCTGATCAAACGCGATCGCGCCGAGCTGAACCTCGCGAATGAATCGGCGGTGAACGCGTTCTTCGAGCGCGAGCAGCCGGAGATCGTCGTCCTCGCGGCGGCGAAAGTCGGCGGGATCAAGGCAAATAATGATCAGCCGGTGGAGTTCCTCCTCGAGAACCTGCGGCTGCAGAACAATGTCATCAGCGCGGCGCACGCGAACAGTGTGCGGAAGCTGCTGTTCCTCGGCAGCTCCTGTATTTATCCGAAGCACGCGCCGCAGCCGATCCCCGAAAGCGCGCTGCTGACCGGTTCTCTCGAGCCGACGAATGATGCCTACGCGATTGCGAAGATCGCCGGCATTCGTCTTTGCCAGGCGTACGCCTCCGAGTACGGCGAGAACTACATCTCCGCGATGCCGACGAACCTTTACGGCCCGCACGACAACTTCGATCTGATGTCCTCGCATGTGTTGCCGGCGTTGTTGCGCAAAGCGCATGAGGCGAAAACCAACGGCGTGCGCGAGCTCGTGGTGTGGGGAAGTGGCAAGCCGCGCCGGGAATTCCTGCACGTCGATGACATGGCGGACGCCTGTGTGTTCCTGCTGCACAATCATGATTCGCCGGAGATCGTAAATGTCGGCTGCGGTGAGGATGTTTCGATTCGCGAGCTGGCGGAGGTGATCTGCGACGTCGTCGGATTTGACGGTGAGCTGACGTTTGACGCGACGAAGCCGGACGGCACACCGCGGAAGCTGCTCGACGTCTCGAAGCTCACCGCGATGGGCTGGCGGCGGAAGATCCCCCTGCGGGAAGGCATCGCGCAGACCTACGAATGGTTCCTCGAGAACGAGGTGCCCGCGGCGGCGGTCTCCGCCTGATGAGCAAGCTGCGCGTTGGCGTCGTCGGCGTCGGCCACATCGGGAAGAATCACGCGCGCCTCTACAGTGAGCTCGCGAGTGCGAACTTCGCCGCCATCTACGATACTGATCGCGCGAAAGCGGAGGAGATCGCGCAGGAGTTCGGCACCCTGTCGGCGAGCTCGCTGGAAGATTTTTGTGAACGCGTCGATGCCGCCTCCGTTGCGACACCCACCAACAGCCACTTCGATGTCGCGCGGCAGTTGCTCGACTGCGGCAAACATCTCCTGATCGAAAAGCCGATTACCGAGAAGACGTCCGACGCGAGTCAGCTGGCGGAACTCGCCAGCACCCGCGGACTCGTCCTCCAGGTCGGGCATGTGGAGCGGTTCAATCCAGTGCTGAGCGCGCTCGAAGAACGCCTGTCGCGTCCGCGTTTCATCGAGGCGCATCGGCTGTCGCCGTATCCGAATCGCAGCACCGATATCGGCGTCGTGCTCGACCTCATGATTCACGACCTCGAGATCATCCTGCATCTGGTGCGTTCGCGCGTGCAGACGATCGACGCCGTCGGGGTGCCGGTGTTGAGCCGGGGCGAAGATATCGCGAATGCGCGGCTGCGTTTCGAGAACGGCTGCATCGCGAACGTCACCTCGAGTCGCATCAGCCCGGAACGGATGCGCAAGATCCGCGTCTTCCAGGAAGACGCCTATCTCTCGCTCGATTATCAAAACCAGACCGGCGATATCTATCGCCGCGCAAACGGCGTGATCGAGCGCGAGGAAGTAGAGATCGAGCGCGACGAACCGTTGAAGCGCCAGCTCGCGGCGTTTGTAGAATGTGCGGCGACCGGTGACGCGCCGAAGGTTTCCGGGTTTCAGGCCACGGCTGCGCTCGAGCTGGCAGTCGAAATCACAAAGCGCATCGAATCCGCTCGCGGTGTCTAAGCGCATCTATTTCGTCGCGGGCGAGGCGAGCGGCGACACGCACGGCGCGGCTCTGATGGCGGCGCTACGCGAGCTGCAGGGGGATGTCGTTTTCGTCGGACGCGGCGGCCCGCGGATGAAGGCGATCGCGGATGCGGAATTTACCGACTGGAGCGATCGATCGGCGGTGCTGGGGCTGTGGGAAGTGCTGAAGCAATACGGCTACTTTCGCCGGCAGTTCGCGGCGACGTTGCGCGAGATCGGCGAGAACAAACCGGATGCGGTTTTGCTCATCGATTACCCGGGATTCAATCTCCGTCTCGCCCGAGCGCTGCGCGCGCAATTGCCGGCCCTCAGGATTATCTACTACATCAGCCCGCAGGTGTGGGCGTGGAACCGCCAACGCATCCCGCAGATGGCGCGGTATCTCGACTTGATGCTGTGCATCTTTCCGTTTGAGGCGGAGCTCTATAACAAGTCTGGATTACGCACCGTGTTCGTGGGTCATCCGATGCTCGAGACGCTCAAGGGCAGGCGGTCCAATGGTGAGCGGAACGAGAACTTGATCGGCTTGTTTCCGGGCAGCCGAATGCGCGAGATCCGGAAGATACTTCCGGTGATGGTGCGTGCCGCAGAGCGGGTGGCCGCCGCGAAGCCGAATGTTTGCTTCGAAGTCGCAGCGGCGTCGCCGCGCCTCGCGGGCGAAATCCAGAGGATGTTTCAGCGATCCGGGGTCGCGTCCGATTCGTTGCGGATCACGTTGGGCGAAGCGTCGGCGACCATGCAACGCGCGCAGGTGGGCATGGTCGCGTCAGGAACGGCGACACTGGAGGCCGCGTATTTTCGGATGCCGTTTGTCGTCGTCTACCGTGTCGCGTGGCTGACGTACTTCGCGGCCTGGATGGTCGTGAAGGTGAAACATGTCGGGATGCCGAACGTCCTCGCGGGTCGCGAGATCGTACCGGAATACATTCAGCATCGGGCGCGGCCGGCAGCGGTGGCGCACGCCGTGACGCGTCTGCTCGATCAACCACAGCAGCGCGAGAAGATGGTGGCGGAGTTCGATGACGTGGTGGCGCAGCTGGGCGAAGGCGCGGCGAGTCGCGAGGCGGCGAAGGTTGTGTTAAGCGCGATCGGATCGTAGACACTTCGCGATGGCTGAATCACTTCAGATTCGAAATTTCATCGGCGGACAATTCGTTGAGCCGCTTGGCGGCAGGTATCTCGAGAACATCGAACCGGCGACCGGAAAGCCTTACTCGTACGTCGCCGATAGTGACGCCAGCGACGTCGAACTTGCGGTCGCCGCGGCCGAGAAAGCGTTCCCCGCGTGGTCCCGCACAGCAGCAGCAGAACGGTCGCGGATACTGTTACGGATCGCCGATTTGATCGAGCGCGACCTCGAGAAGCTGGCGCGCGCGGAGTCGATCGACACCGGCAAGCCGCTCTCGCTCGCGCGCAACCTCGACATCCCGCGCGCGGCGAGCAATTTCCGGTTTTTCGCGACAGCGATTCTCCACACGGAATCGGAAGCGCATCTCACCGACAACGTCGCATTCAATTATACCCTGCGGCTGCCGCTCGGTGTCGTCGGATTGATCTCGCCGTGGAATCTGCCGCTCTATTTGCTGACGTGGAAAATCGCGCCGGCGATCGCGTGCGGTAACACGGCGGTCGCAAAACCGAGCGAGCTGACGCCGATGACCGCCTCGCTGCTCTGCGAGATCTGTCGCGAAGCTGGTTTGCCTGATGGCGTGCTGAACGTTGTCCATGGAACAGGGCCGAATGTCGGCGCGGCGATCACGGCGCATCCGAAAGTCGTCGCCGTTTCATTTACCGGCGGCACGCTCACCGGCCGGAAGGTCGCGGAGTCCTGTGCGCCGATGTTCAAGAAAGTGTCGCTCGAGCTCGGCGGCAAAAATCCGAATATTGTCTTCGCCGATGCGGACATGAACGCCGCGATCGCCGGCAGCTTGCGCTCCTCCTTCGCGAACCAGGGGCAGGTCTGTCTTTGCGGATCACGCGTGTTCGTCGAGCGGTCGACGTATCCCGAGTTCGTCGAGAAGTTCGTCGCCGCGGCGTCGCAGTTGAAGATGGGTGATCCGCTCGAGCCGACGACGGAGCAGGGCGCCATCGTCTCGAAAACGCAATGGGAGAAGGTGAAGTTCTACGTCGATCTCGCGCGTGAGGAAGGCGGAGCGATCGCGCTTGGCGGCTCGGCACCGGAGCCGATCAACGATCGTTGCCGCGACGGATATTTTTTCCGGCCGACGGTTATCACCGATCTGCCGGTCGGTTGCCGCGTAAACCGCGAGGAAATTTTTGGCCCCGTCGTTACCATCACGCCATTCGACAGCGAAGACGAAGTCGTCGGCTACGCGAACGATAACGATTACGGCCTTGCCTCGAGTGTCTGGACACAGAATCTCGGCCGCGTCCACCGCGTCGCGGAGCGAATCCACACCGGTACGGTGTGGGTAAATTGCTGGATGATTCGCGATCTGCGGGTGCCGTTTGGCGGAATGAAACAGAGCGGCGTCGGGCGCGAAGGCGGCGACGAGGCGCTGCGTTTCTTCACTGAACCGAAGAACGTCTGCATCGCGAAGTAGCGGCTAACGAGTCGTCTCCGACACGCGCTCACCCGCACCGACCCGCGCAGATTCGTATATCGGGGTATGAAGATGAACAGAGGTTTCAGATTGCTTGTCATCGGCGCGTTTGCGGCCTGTGCGCCGCTGGTCCAGGCCGAAGAGAAGAGCGTCGGCGAAAAATCGGCTGAAGTTTGGGACAAAACGAAGGAGAAGACGAAAGAAGTCGGCAGCGCCGTGGTGAAGAAGACGAAGGAAACTGTCGCCGCAGTCGAAGATGCGATCGACAAGCCGGACACCGACGCGCGCACGGTAGACGTCAAGATCACCGACCAAGGCGTGCAGATGCCGGCGCGGATCGCGGCGGGCAAGACGGCGTTTGTCGTGACGAACACCGGCAAGCAGAAACACAACTTCGAGATCGAAGGCGAACACCTGGAGAAGAGCTTCTGGCTCGCGATCGCACCCGGAGCTTCCAAGACGATGCAGGTCACCCTGAAGCCCGGCACCTACGAAGCCGACTGCAAACTGCACCAGCCGAAAGAGGCGAAGGTGAAGTTGACCGTGAAATAGCGAACGATCGCTTCAGCTGATGTCGTACGTCGTGATCTCGAGCTCGTGCCCGTCAGGGTCACGAAAGTAGATCGAGTGCGAGATCTCGTGGTCCTGGAATTCGAAGTCGATTCCGCGCGCGCGGAGATCCTGCTGAGCAGCGACGAAGTCTGCGCCCGTCGCGCGGAATGCGAGGTGCAACATCGTGATGCTCCCACGCTGCCGTGGTGACGGCTCCGCGACGCCGACCGGAAATAAGGCGATTGCAGTCGTGCCTTTCCCGATAAACGCCGGAACGCCGCCCCACATTCCGGGAAGTCGATGCTCAAATCCCAGCACTTCAGAATACCAGGCGATCGAGCGGGAGACATCGCGCACCGCGAGCGCGACGTGATCAATGCCCTCCAGTTGAAACATCAATCCGATGCTGCCGCAGCGCCGCTCGCTCGGCAATGATTCCCGCGTCCTTCTTCCGCCGCGATCCGCTCACCTGTGCACGCGAGTTGATTGGGACGGAGCTCGTTTGGGGTGAATGCGCGGGAACGATTGTCGAAACGGAAGCGTATCTGGCGGAGAACGATGAAGCCTGCCACGCGTTCTTCCGGCCGAGTATCCGCGCGTTTCTCGAGCGGAACGACGCCGGCACCGCGTACGTTTATCTCAATTACGGCGTCCACTGGATGCTGAATGCTCAGGTCAAAGGCAGCGCCAACGGCTTCGTGCTGATCCGAGCGCTCGAGCCAACACGTGGCATCGAGTTGATGCAGCAGCGGCGCGGTGTCACCGGTGTACGGCAACTTTGCTCCGGTCCCGGCAAGCTGACCAAGGCGCTCGCAATCACGAAGGCCGACGACGAGCGCGATCTTTGTAGCGATCCGGCGCATTGCTTCGTGCAGGTGCGGCAGCAGCCGGCGGACGTTGTCGCTGACGAGCGAATCGGCATCACGCGCTCAGCCGATCTGCCGTGGCGCTTTACACTCCGCGGCAGCACTTTCGTTAGCCGACCGGTGAAGGCGCGGTAGTTGACTGCGCGATTCGTGCGTCCAGTTTAGCCGTCGAATGTCGGAGAAAAAACAGCGCGTCCTGCTTGGAATGAGCGGGGGCGTCGATTCCAGCGTCGCAGGATATCTGCTCAAGCAGCAGGGCTATGACGTCGTCGGCGTGACGATGAAAGTCTGGCCGCAGGATTGTATCTCCCGGGCGGAAGACAAGTGCTGCGGCCCGCAAGCTGTGGCTGATGCGCGGAGCGTCGCCCACTCGTTAGGCATTCCGCATTACGTCGTGGACGAAGCGGATCAATTCGAGCGGCTGGTGATCGATTATTTCTCGAGCGAATATCAGGCCGGCCGCACGCCGAATCCCTGCGTCATGTGCAACGAGAAGCTGAAGTTCGGCAATCTCTGGCAGAAGGCGCAGGCGCTCGGCTGCGACTACATCGCGACGGGCCACTACGCGAACATCGAGCATCACGCTGATCGCGCCGTTCTCCGCAAGGGAGTCGACCCGCGGAAAGATCAATCATACTTTCTCTTCAGCCTGCGGCAGCCGCAGCTCCGCCGCGCGCTGACACCGCTCGGTGCAATGGCGAAGCCCGAGATTCGCGAAATTGCACGCAAGCTCGGCCTGAAAGTCGCCGACAAGGTCGATAGCCAGGAGATCTGCTTCGTAGCGGGGAATGATTACAAGGCGTTCCTGCGCTCGCACCTCGGTGAGGCGGAGTTTCATGGCGGCGGCATTTACGATCTCGGCGGGAACTTCCTCGGCGAACACGGCGGCATTGAGATGTTCACGATCGGTCAGCGCAAAGGTTTGCCAGGCGGGTCCGCGCAGCCGCGTTACGTCGTTGATATTGATCCGGAAACGAACCGCGTGATCGTCGGTAGCGCCGAGGATTTGGTGTCCGAACAGTTCGAGATCGATCGCACGAATTGGGTGAGCCGCGACATCTCGGACGAACCGGTCGAAGTAACGGTGAAGATCCGCTACAGCCATCCCGGCACACGCGCGACGCTCTATCCGCTCCCGGATCATTGCGCGCGCGTGGAACTACACGAGCCGCAAAAAGCTGTCACGCCCGGCCAGGCGGCCGTGTTCTACGATGGCGACGTCGTGCTCGGCGGCGGATGGATCTGCCGGCAGGTGGCGCTCGTACCCGCGTAGGCATGCCCGACGCAATCCTGCTGGCGATCAGCACGTTTCCCGATGCAGAAACGGCGAGCCGGATCGCGCGGCAGCTTGTGACGGAGAAGCTCGCCGCGTGCGCGAACATCGGCGCGCCGGTGCAATCGATCTATCACTGGCAAGGCAACATCGAGGAAGCGCAGGAGACGATGGTGTTCTTCAAAACGACCGACGCGCGTTTCGAGGAATTCCAAAGCAGGTTGCGATCGCTGCATCCGTACGATGTGCCGGAGGTCGTCGCCGTGCGCGTCGCCGACGGCTTGCCGGATTACCTTCAGTGGGTGGCGGAAAGTACGACGCCGTAGAGCTTCACCCATGCGGCCGCGCTTTTTCGGGCGGCGGCACCGTACGGAATTCGCGGTGCCGGATTTTCCCCCCGGCGTAGGCAATGGAAGCGCCCGCGCCTAACGAGCCGAGCGCGAGCAGCAGCGTTGCGATCGTCAGCGGGAACGCCGCCTTCGGCCACTTCTTTGGCACGAAGATGGCCGCGGCGGCGACAGCGGCGAGCGCGTAAAACACATACATCAGGCTTTCGGCCCGTTCCTCGTGCGCTTCCAGCCAGGCGCGCCCGTCATCATCTGATGAGGTCAGAATGTTGTCGTAGGCGCGTTCGCCGAACGCGACCACCGGCCAGACCGATACCGCGCAGACGAGAATGAGCACGAGCGCCGTCACCTCCGCGGTCCGGCTGCGCAGCAGCAGCGCGATCACCAGCGCAAGCAACGCGACGGCAAGGCCGTAAATCGGCAGCGGATTCAGCAGCGTGTGGACGTATTCCGGCTGACGAAGATCGCGGAGCAGCGTCTCGATCATGCCGCTAACGCGTTCGCAAGCCGCGTTGCGCTTGCGGCCCGCCGGTCGGCCGCGCCACTGGCGGAGCCGGCGCGCCGGCGTCCGTCACCGGATAGTTCTGCCAGTCTTTTGACACGAAATGCCACCACTCGGTTCGCAATCCATAGAACCCGGCGCGTGCCATTGCCCCTTGCAGGATGCGCAGGTGGCGGCGGATCATCGGGTCGGGGCCGACATACTGGAGCATGGCGGCGGGCGTAAAATCATCAAAGTCGGTCGGCATTTTGACCTCCCCCCCTTTCGCATTCACCAGCGTCGCGTCGACCGCGACGCCGCGCGTGTGCAGCGAACCGCCCTCATTCGGGCTCGCGACGTAGTCGTTATCAGGCCAGTGATTCCAGAGCTGTTCGTGCGCTGACTTCGGCCGGTAGGCGTCCCAGATTTTCAAGCCGAACCCGCGACCGCGCAGCTCCGCCTGTGCCTTCACCACCCGTTGCGCAACCTCCGGGCGCAGGAGCGCCGGCATGTTCGCGGGGTAAATCGGCGCGGCGGAAACGTTGTTGTGCGTCGCGTAGCGGAGCTCGACTACGATCGTCGGATCGAGCGTTTTTACGTTCACCAGCGCCGGTTCCTGGGCGATCGCAGTGCTGCAGGTGACGACCAGGAGCGAAAAACAGGAAAATCTAGCGAACGAATGGCTTCTCAAAACGACGCGATACTTTTTGGGCAACAAAATACAATAGAGCGTCCAAAGCAGGACGCGGACCGCTGTTACTTCTCCACCACAGTGGGCGCGGCGTTGCTCTTTGCTACGCGCTGCAACAGAAGTCGAGCACTATTCTCAGGCACGTTGAACCGGACCTCGATATCCGTCCCGGCGGTCACCACTTCCGGAGGCTGGGCGTAGAGCAGCAGCTCGGAATCCTGAAGGCGCAGCCAGCGCTGCGGCTCGTCGCGCATGCTCTGCGCAAGGTCCGCCGCAGCCTTTGCCGTCTTCATCTTCAGAATCAGCCGACCTTTCACGGGATTCTGCAATGCGAGGCCGAGCCCGAGAATTTGCGCCGAATCCAGCAACTCGCGCGTGAAGATCGGCTGAAAGAATCGCGACAGGCTGAGCGGATCATTCGAGATCAATCGAACCGCGCTTTCGCGATCGAGTGATTGAAACCGGTCGAAGAATTGCCCGGTGATCTTGAGATCGGGCGTAATCCCGAGCCGCACCTGCACCAGCTCTTCCACCTCGCTCGCCTCGCCGATCGCGAGCGTGCGCGGACCAACGCGCGCCAGCGCAAAATCCGGGCGCAACCAAATCGGCAAGCCGCTGATCGTCCGACGTTCGACGCCTTGCTCGCGATTAAGCGCGTTCGTCACCGGCGTGACGTCGCTTTTCGCCTGCACGAGCACGAACTCGCGCAAATCGCCATCGCTCGCGGTGGTCATCGCGCGCGTCACGCGCACGCCATCACGCGCGAGATTCAACACCGGGGTGCGCGCGGCATTCGCCGTCAGTCCGGACCAGATCGCCTGCCATTCGTCCGCGTTCTCTCGGTCCCATCGCTTCGGGAGTTCGTCCTTCTGCAGCTGGTCGGTATTGATGGAGAGGATCGCCTCCGTCTCGTGCGGGAGCCACTCGCGTCGCGCGGGTGATTTGAAGACCAACGGCAGGATGATCAACAGCAAAACGAGGACGGAGAAGACGCTGAAGTAAAATTTCCGCAGCTCCTGCTTGTCGATCTGGCTCGAGAGAACGGCGAGCTCGGCCTTGTGCTGCGAATGCTTTTCGACAGCCGCGCGGTGGCGGCTCACATCCTCGAGCAGATGTGGCGCGTTCGGCGGAGCGATGCCCTGTGTCGCGAGATGTCGGCCGATGTTTAGATACGCGGGATTCTTCCGCTCCTCGACCGTCTGGTGGTGCGTGCGCGCTTCCTTCAGCGCGTCCTGCTGGGCGCGGCTGTTCTCGTTCAACGCGCGATCGCGCGATTCATGTTCCGCACGAACGCTCGCGATCTTCTTATCAATCTTGTCGACTTCCGACTGACAGAGCGTGAGCTTGTCTTTTGCGACGCGGCAGGCGTCCGCGCTGCCCATCCGCGCGCGGGTGATCTCGGCGCGTTGCTCAGGGAGCTGCGCGCGGCGCGTGCTCAGGTTCGCCGCCTGTTGATCAAGGTCGGCCGGCGGCGGGACCTGTGACTGGAGCGCAGTGAGCTTTTGCAACAGATCGCGATCCGCGGCGTCGTTGTCCTCCAGGCGGCGATCCACGCCCGCGAGCTCGCGCTCGCAAACATCCGCGACCGACTTCGCTTCATTCCGACGCACGAGGACCGGCTTCTTTTCTTCCTCCAGCGCATGGAGCGCCTCGTTCAACTCTGCGGAATTCTGCTGGCGCTGCTCCTCGATCCGCTTCAGGCCTTCCTCAATCTGCGCGATCCGAACGGTAACTTCCTTTTGCTCCTGCTCGAGCTTCTTCAGCGCGACAATTTCGTTCCGCAGCTCCGGGAAGTTGACGGCCTGGGCGACGCCCTCGCGGCCGAGCGCGATCTCGCTTTTCTGGAGGACGCGCTTCTCGTGCCGCAAAGCCATCCGCGTTTTTTGGCGACGGACCTTCAGTCCGATCTCGCGAAATCCCGTGCGGATGAAACTCACGCGATAACGCTAGCCGAGCGAGCGAATTGCCAAAGGAAAAGTTGCGACGGTCGCGGAGGCGCAGCGCTGACGATCGGCGTCTGTATCTATATCTGTATCTGTAGGGGAAGCTGTCAGCTTCCCCAGTGTAGAGACACGGGAAGCTGACAGCTTCCCCTACAGTGCCGCGCCGCGTCTCCGCTATTCTTCGGCCGCGCTCAACTTCGCGAGGACGTTCAGGTCCTCGAGCGTCGTTGTATCGCCGGTGACGGCGTTGCCGCTCGCGATCTCCTTGAGCAGGCGGCGCATGATTTTGCCACTGCGGGTTTTCGGCAGCGCCTCGGCGAAACGCACTTCGTCCGGCTTGGCGATCGCGCCGATGTGCACCGCCACATGCGCACGCAGTTCTTCCTTCAAACTTCGCGTCGCTTCGATGCCTGTCTTCACGGTGACGAAAGCGACGACGCCCTGGCCCTTCAATTCGTCAGGACGTCCGACCACCGCCGCCTCCGCGACTTTCGGATGGCTTACAAGCGCACTCTCGATCTCCGAAGTGCCAAGACGATGCCCCGCGACATTCAGCACGTCGTCGATTCGGCCGACGATCCAGAAATAGCCGTCTTTGTCCCGCCGCGCGCCGTCGCCCGTCAGATAGCTGCCTTTGAACTCGCTCCAGTACTGCTTCCGATACCGTTCCTTGTCGCCGTAGATCGTCCGCAACATCGATGGCCACGGTTTCCGCACGATCAGCTTGCCGCCGACGTTCGGCCCGACCTCGTTCCCTTGCTCATCCACAATGGCCGGATCAATCCCGAAGAACGGCAGCGTCGCGCTGCCAGGTTTGGTTGGTGTCGCCCCTGGCAGCGGCGAAATCATGATGCCGCCTGTTTCCGTTTGCCACCAGGTGTCGACGATGGGGCAACGTCCGCCGCCCACCTTTTCGTGATACCACATCCAGGCTTCCGGATTGATCGGCTCACCGACGGACCCGAGCAGCCGCAGCGACGAAAGATCATGCTTCTTCAGCCACTCATCGCCCCATCGAATGAACGCGCGGATCGCGGTCGGCGCCGTGTAGAGAATGCTGACGCTGTATTCCTCGACGATGCGCCAGAAGCGATCGGGCTCCGGCCAATTCGGCGCGCCTTCATACATCAATGTCGTCGCGCCATTCGCGAGCGGACCGTAGACGACATAGCTGTGGCCGGTGACCCAGCCGATATCGGCGGTGCACCAGTAAACGTCATCGTCGCGCAGATCGAAGACGTACTTCGTCGTCGCGTGAATCCCAACCAAATACCCGCCGGTCGTGTGCAGGATGCCCTTCGGTTTTCCCGTCGAGCCGCTGGTGTAGAGAATGTAAAGCGGGTGCTCGCTATCGAGCGGCGTGGGGGCGCAACGCGCGTCGACGTATTCGAGTTCGCGATGCCACCAGACGTCGCGACCTTCCTCGATGTGAATGTCGTTGCCCGCGCGCCGATAGACGATCACGCGTTTGATGGTCGTCTCACCGCGCAAGGCATCGTCGACGTTCTTCTTGAGCGGAACGATCGCGCCGCGGCGGTAGCCACCATCCGCGGTGATCACCGCCGTTGCGCCGCTATCGGCGATCCGATCGCGAATGCTGTCGGCGCTGAATCCCCCGAAGACCACGGAATGAACGGCGCCGATGCGCGCGCAAGCGAGCATCGCGATCGCCGCCTCGGGGATCGCCGGCATGTAGATGATGACGCGATCGCCTTTCTTGATCGCGTTGCGTTTCAGGACGTTGGCGAAACGGCAGACATCCCGATGTAGCTGCTGGTAGGTGATTGTGCGTTTATCGCCCGGCTCGCCTTCCCACAGGATCGCCGCCTTGTTGCGCGTGGGGCCGGTGAGATGCCGATCGAGACAATTTTCCGAGACGTTGAGCTTTCCACCGACGAACCATTTCGCGAACGGCGGCTTCCAATCGACCACACTTTTCCACGGCGCCTGCCAGAGGAGCTCCTTCGCTTCGCGCGCCCAGAACTTGTCCGGCCTCGCGATCGATTGGCGGTACATCCGCTGGTATTCCTCGAAGCTGCTGATGCGCGCTTTTTTCGCGAATGCCCGCGCCGGCTTGAAGACGCGCGTTTCGATCAGGTGGGACTCGATGTTGTTTTGCATGAGGAGGGTGGCACAAGCTTCCAGCCGCGAGCCGATCATGTGCAAGCCGGAAGCTTCTGCGCGTTTGGATTTGTCAGCACACGCGCACGGTGGAAGCTGCCGCCATGAGCGATCACGTTTACAAGAAAATCGAGCTCGTGGGATCATCGCCCACCAGCATTGAAGAAGCCGTCACGAATGCGCTCGCCCGTGCCGCGCAAAGCGTCCGGAATATGCGCTGGTTCGAAGTGACCGAAACGCGCGGCCACATCGTCGACGGGAAGGTTGACCACTGGCAGGTGACGCTCAAAGTCGGCTTCACGCTCGAGGATTGAGGTCGTCCTCGGCGGTGGCCCGCCGCGGCCCCTGTTCTGTAGGGGAAGCTGTTAGCTTCCCCAGTTTCTGAGACACGGAAAGCTGCCAGTTTCGCCTACAGCTGATCCACACGTCCGCGCCTTCTACCGCGACAGAGCGCCGTCGCTACAACCGGGATCCTCTGCTCGGACGTGAAGCCAGTCTGCAGCGTCAAACGAACGCCGCGGCGACGGAATCGGCGAGCAGTTTACCTTTCGGCGTCAAGACGTAGCGATCGCGCTCAGCGCGCAACAATCCCAGCTCCATGAACTCCGCGCGTTCGTCGGGCCACGGAGCGAGCCAATCGGCAGGGACACCCCACCGCGTTCGCAGCGAGAGCGCGATCTGCTCGGCGCGTTTGGTTCGAGCGGTGAGCGGTTCGACCGAAATGACCGGCGACTCGTCCGCGTGGATACGATCCGAGTACGCGCGGTAATCACAGACGTTTTGCCACCGCTCTGCACCGACCGTGGAGAACGCGCTCGGCCCAATCCCCAGGTAATCCGCACCGCTCCAATACGCGCGATTGTGAACGGATTCGAAGCCGGGTCGCGCGTAGTTCGAGATTTCGTATTGCTGATAACCCGAGGCTTCGAGGACGCGCATCGTCGTCTCGTAAAACTGCGCATCGATTTCGACATCCGGGCGATATTCTCCGCGGGTCTGGCGTGCGAAAAACTCCGTGTCTTCTTCGTAGGTGAGGCAATAGGCCGAGACATGTTCCGGTTGCAGCGCGACCGTGCGTTTGAGGGTCGCCTCCCACTGCGCCGGCGACTGGCCAGGCAAGCCAAACATCAGATCGATGTTGATGTTGCCTGATCCTGCCTCGCGCAGGATCCGGAATGAAGCCTCAGCCTGCTCTGCATTGTGCTCGCGGCCGAGCGTCTGCAGCAGCGCGTCGTCCCATGATTGCACGCCGAGGCTGATGCGCGTGACGCCCGACTCCTTCAGCAGCGCCGCTTTCCGAAACGAGACGCTTCCGGGGTTTGCTTCGATCGTCCACTCCTTCAGCTCCGTCAGGTTAAGCCGCTCACGAAATCCGCCGAGCACCATGCGCAATTGCTCCGTGCTCAGCGCCGTCGGAGTGCCGCCGCCGAAGAATATCGTTTCCGATCGCGCATCAAATCGCTCGCGCAAACCATCGACCTCGCGCAGCAGCGCTGCGCAGAAACGTTGCGTCTGCGCTGGATCGGCCCGCTCTTTGTAGAATGCGCAATAGGGGCAGATGCGGGCGCAAAAGGGAATGTGAACGTAGAGATGCCGAACCGTCGCGCGCGCGGTCTCGGCAACGGCAACAGCGTTGTCAATCATCCCGGCGCTCATACACTCCGTTGCCACCTCTCATTATCTTGCCGATCCGGATTTTAGCGCTCGTTTTTTTCTGCGGCGTCGCCGTTGCGGCCGCGCAGGAGGAACGCCCGGCCCCTGCGCCGACGCCATCCGTCGTCTATTCCGTCCGCGATCCGGCTGCGATCGAACAATACCGCACGAATGCTGCCGTCGTCCGGCGCATGGTCGATCGATTGCTCCTGAGCGTGACCGGCCAGCCGGATCTCGCGAAGGCGTGGAGATCACTCGTTTCGCCTAACGACAAGATCGGCATCAAGATATCGGCAGCCGGCGGCCAGCTCTTCACGACGCGCCGCGATGTCGTCAATGCGATCGTCGACGGCCTTGTCGCGGCGGGCCACCCGCGGCACAGCATCATCGTCTGGGATCGGCGCCTCGATGGAATCAAAGAAGCCGGTTATCGCGCGGAAGGTTACCAATTGCTATCGATCGAGCCGCGGACTGGCTATGACGACAAGGCGGTGTTTGGCGGCCCTCTGATGGGCACGTTGATCTGGGGCGACCTGAAATACGTGCCGCGCCGCGGCGAGAACCCGCTCGCCACGGACACTGACAATACGAGCAACGTCAGCCATTTCGCCACAATCCTGACCAGTCGCGTGACGAAGATCATCAACGTGCCAGTGATGAGCGACAGCGCCACGACTGGCATCGCGGGTTGTCTTTACAACATGACGCTGCCGAACATCGATAACTGGCGCCGCTTCACGCAGTACGGCCGGATCGGCGCCGGAGGGATCGCGGACCTTTATAGCGATCGGATGATCCGGCCGAAGGTGGTGTTGAACATCATGGACGGATTAGTGGCGACGTACGCCGGCGGTCCCGAGGGGCATCCAAACTACGCCGTTCATCGTGGCACGCTGCTCGCGAGCAAGGACCCAGTCGCGATCGATGCGGTGGCGTTGCGCATCGTGGAGGAGTTACGCGCCGCGCGAAAGTTTCCGCCGATCGGCGAACGTGCGGCGCACGTGGAGATCGCCGCGCAGTTGGGCCTGGGCAACGCCGATCCAGGTCGGATCGAACTGAGGGAGCTGCGTTGAACGACGTGTCCGCTGCCTCGATTGCGCGGCTCCGCGGACCGATTCTGCGGTCGGTGTCGCGGTCGTTTTATCTCTCGATTCGGCTGTTGCCGGCAAAGCTGCGGGACCCGATCGCGGTCGCGTATCTGCTCGCGCGCGCGACCGACACAATTGCTGATACGGCTGTGATCAGCACGACGGTGCGCGCCGAACAGCTCCGCAATCTGGCGCAGCTGATTCAATCGGGTGCGGCTCGTGACGCACAATCGTTCGACGACTTCGCGGCCCGGCAGACGGATCCCTCCGAACGCGCTTTGATCGAGGTGCTGCCGGCGTGCCTTGCCTGGTTGTGCACGTTGACGCCGGCCGATCAGCGGGACATCCGGAGAGTGCTGCAAGCGATTAACGAAGGTCAGATGCTGGACGTCCAGCGGTTTGGCGACGCGAGGGAAGTGGTCGCTGTGGCAACTGCTGCCGATCTGGATCGCTACACGTATCTTGTTGCCGGTTGTGTCGGCGAATTTTGGACCACCACGTGTTTCCGCCACGTGCCAGTATTCAGTCGCGAGAGCGAGTCGTTGATGATCGAGCGTGCGATCGCCTATGGAAAAGGTCTTCAGCTCATCAACATCCTCCGCGACGCTGGTGCCGATCTGCGCGCGGGCAGATGCTACCTGCCGGCGGACGAGTTGCGCTCGTTAGACCTAGCGCGGGAGGATCTTAAGAGCGACGCGCGATCTGCGGAGCCGATCCTTCGGAGGTGGCGCGAACGCGCCGAGCACGGGATCGCTGCCGGTGTCGAGTACGCCTGCGCGATTCGATCACCGCGCGTGCGGCTGGCAACCGTGCTGCCGGCACTGATCGGCGCGCGCACCCTCGCGTTGTTGCGGTATGCCGGCGGTGCTGCGTTCACGCAAAAGGTGAAGGTGTCGCGTGCAGAGGTGCGGCAGATTCTATGGCAAACGATCGCCAGTCTGGCCTCGCCGCGCATGATTCGGCGATTGTTCGCCGAGCTGTCGTCGTAATTGCGCTCAGCAATTGAGCGACTCACCCGTCGCCGTCATGCGCTTACCGCTACATTCCGCCTTTGTCATGTCGACCGAAGTCGAGACATCTCTCCAAGCCACCCGTGAAGCGGCGCGTTTCGAGAAGCGACCTTCAAGCGATTCCTCCGCTTCGGTCGGAATGACAAAGTGATGGGGGAGCGACTACAAGAAATACCGGCGCTGCTTTTCGCTAATCGGCTTCCCGATCTTCTCCAGCACCAGCAGCATATCTTCCCACACCTTCCTCTTCTCGGCGGGGGTTTGGTTTCGCAAGAGATACGCAGGATGATAAGTGATCATCAGCGGCGTCTCGTTAAACGAATGCCACTTCCCGCGCAGGGCTCGCATCGACCCGCGGGTGCCGAGCAGGCCTTCCACCGCGGTCGCACCGAGGGCGACGAGCGCCTTCGGCTGCACAATGTTGATTTGCTCGATCAGGAACGGGAGGCAGTTCTGCATCTCCTGCGTCGTCGGCGGTCGATTGCCGGGCGCGCCAGGCGGCATGTCGGGCCGCGATTTGAGGACGTTCGCGATGTAAACGTCACCGCGCGCGAAGCCCATCGTCTCGATGATTTTCGTCAGCAATTGTCCCGCGCGGCCGACGAACGGTTCGCCCTGCGCGTCTTCATCGGCGCCCGGTGCTTCACCGATGAACATGATCTCCGCGTCCGGATTTCCGGTGCCGAAGACGATCTGCGTGCGGCTCTCGGCGAGATGCGGGCAGAGCGTGCAAATCGCGACGCGCGCGCGGACTTCCGCGAGCCGCTCGGCCTTTGTCGCTGACACTTCGGCCGGCGCAACGGGAGCGACATTGGGCGCGGGAGTCGCGCGTCGCAACGCCTCGAGCGCTCGCTTCGAAGCTTTCGGCCAGCGGCTGCCGCCTGCTCGAATCTGCTCGAGCGTTTGCAGAACCGAACCGACTGCCGTTTGGAATTCGTCCACGCTTTCCGATCATCCGCAATTGTTCGCGCAGCGGCAATGGCTTTGCGTCTACAATGGCGAATGAGTTCGCGGCTGTCTGACTACGACTACGCCTTGCCAGAAGAACTCATCGCGCAGCGGCCGCTTCCGCGCCGCGAAGATTCGCGGATGATGGTGTTGTGCCGCGAAACACAGATGATCGAGCATCGCGCGTTTGCGGAGCTCGGTGCGTTCATCCAGCCGGGTGACCTGCTGGTGTTGAACAACACGCGCGTGATCAACGCGCGCAGATTTTCCGATAATGGCGCGATCGAGTTCCTGTTTCTCGAACGCCTCGGCGAGCGGCGTTGGCGTTGTCTCGTCAAGCCGGGGCGAAAGATGCGCGTCGGTGCGGTGACGCGCGTCGATGGCATCTCGGCTATCGTCACGGAAATCTGCGCCGACGGCAGCCGCGTCATTGCGTTCGACGCAGAGCCGCAACTCGACTCCGGTGGTGCCGTTCCGCTGCCGCCGTACATGTGCCGCGCGGCAGATGCGGACGATAAGGAGCGGTACCAGACGGTCTTTGCGCAGACGCCGGGTGCGGTTGCTGCGCCCACTGCGGGATTACATTTCACGGCTGAGATGTTGGTGGCTCTGCCGCACACATTCGTCACGCTGCACGTAGGGACCGGCACGTTTGCACCAGTGAAGGTGGATAACATTGCCGAGCACCAGATGCACGAGGAGCGCTTCTCAGTTTCGCAGACGGCCGCGGCCGCGATCAATGCGGCGGAACGCGTGCTCGCCGTCGGCACGACGACGGTGCGCGTCCTGGAAGCAGCACAGCGCGTCGGTCGCGAGCTGGTCGCGCAGGAAGGTGCGACGAGCATCTTCATCTACCCGCCGCAGCAGATCCGCTCCGTCGATGCTCTCCTCACAAATTTTCATCTCCCGCGCTCGACGTTGCTGATGCTGGTGAGCGCGTTTGCGGGCCGCGAGTTCGTGCTGCGCGCGTATGCGGAAGCGATTCGGGAACGCTATCGCTTCTACAGCTACGGTGATTGCATGCTGATCTTGTGAGCGTGCTATCGTCCTCGATGGAATCTCCCGCGCAGCCGAAGGGCGAGTTGGTCATCCGCACCGTTGCGATGCCCGCTGATACGAATCCGAACGGCGACATCTTCGGTGGCTGGATCATGTCGCAGATGGATATCGGCAGCGGTATTCTCGCTTCGAAGACGGCGCAGTCGCGCGTTGCAACCGTCGCGGTGGAAGGCATGTCGTTTCTGCATCCGGTGCGCGTCGGCGACACTGTGGCGTGCTATGCGTGGGTGGAGCGAATCGGGCGCACCTCGATGACCATTCCGGTGGAAGTGTGGGTGCAACCGTACCGCCGCACGGAGCAGACGCGCGTCACGCACGCGATCTTCACTTACGTGGCGCTCGATGAAAACGGGAAGCCGATCCCGGTGCAGCGCGAGAGCGCGACGTCCAGCCCGCTGGCAAAGTAACGCCCCGGTTTGCGAGGCGCTCGCTGCGGTCAGGGAGCCGCTATTCGCCCGAGTCGGACGGCATTGCCTCGGGACCCGTCGACGTGGTTTCCACCGGCTCCGATGGCTCCGGTTGCTTCGGCATGCGTGGCATCTGCGGCTTGTCGGAACGAAAACGCGACTGCTGTTTTACGCGCGCGACACTCGACTTGCGGATGTACTTCTCGTACCTGCGCTGGTCGCGTGAGTTTTTCGAAAAACGCGCGCAGCCAGTGAGCGGCAAGAGCAGCGCGAAGATGAGAGCGATCGTCGCCGATTTCAGGAGCGGTTGCATCCGTTAAGCCACCTTCGCTGCGAGCGGCACCGGCGCGAGCGTCATTTGTCCTGCTCTTAAGAGCTCGTTGACGGCCTGGTAGATTTTCAACTCGGAGACGGCGAGCTGCGAGTAGAGCGTGCGGAGCGGAATCGCACCTTCGAATGGCAGCCACCAGATTTGTTCCATCACGGTCCGCAAAGCGGGCGGCGCGGCGGTGCCGATGTCGAGCGTTTGCTTCTGCCTTTCGATCAACGTCGTCGCGGCCGGCATCGCGGTCTTGAGTGAGTGATATTCGTCGCGTGCCTGCAATGCGTTGATCAACATATCGCCCGCGCTTCGGGTGATTTTCCCGCCCTGGGTGGACTGGCTGATCGTGACCTCGCGTGACTTGAACGAAAACGTTCCCTGAAGATCGTCCGCGAGGAACAGCTGCCAGAATGCTTCTTCGCCGGTGAGATGTTGGAATTGCGCGCCGCGCGGCTGGCCCGTATCGAAAAAGAACGCGGAAATGAGGCTGCCATCTTCGGCGGTGATGGAAAGCTCGCCGGTCTGCGACGAATTCGTGATCGTCTGGTAAATCGTGATGAGGTCGAAATTTTTCAAGCTGCCGCTCAACTCGAGGCAGGCAGGCGGCGCGACGACGGCGTTTTCCGCGCGAATCAGGCGATCGGCGAGCTGCTCCGAAAGGAAGAAAAAAAAGGACGGGACGCGCTTCAGCAGCTCCTCAAAATTATCGCGCCGGAAGCAGCGGAGGCTCGCTTCCTCGCAGGTCTTGATTTGAAACTCACAGGGCCGGCCGGTGAGCGCTTCCACATCGCCAAAGGTGTCGCCGCGGGCCAGGTAAGTGTTTACTGCGGAGTTATTTGCCTTCTGTCGCACGACTTCGAGCGCGCCGCGATTGACGATGTAGAGCGCGTCACACGGCTGCCCGGCTTCATAGATTGTGACGCCCGCCGGGACGTGCCGCGCCTCTGAGAGCGCGCCGAGCGCCTTCAGCTCCAAAGGCTGGAGCGAAGTGCAAAAAGCAAAGAAATCGCGCGTCGGCATCGCGTCATCTACAGCAGGAGTCGTGCAGCGTGGTGGAAAGGGGTGAGATGCGTCGGCGATTTCGGAGCGGTGCCGTTTTGTCGCGGGCGGAGTGAATTCAGGCTCGCATCAGCAGCAGATATCCTCGTATGATGCGTCCCAACTCGGCCGGAATCTCAACATGAACGCTCGGCTTCGTCTCCTCGCGATTGCGTGTCTCTCGCTTGGCGGCATCGGTGCCGCTCACGCGCAAAACTCCGGCTGGGTGGGTCAGTACGGGCGTTTGCTCGAGAAATATGCGACGCCGGCCGGCGTGAAGTATGCCGAGTGGAAGAACAATGCCGCGGACATGCAGGCGTTGCGCGGCGTCGTGGAAGCGATCGGCAGCGAGAATGTCTCCGGGCTCGGCAAGAACGAGCAGCTGGCGTTTTACGTGAACGCTTACAACGCCTGGATCCTGCACGAAGCGCTCGAGAAATATCCGACGAAAAGCGTGAAGGACACGCTCTTCACTTTCTTCACCAGCAAACGCATCAAGGTGGCCGGCCAGCAGACGAGCTTCAAACGGCTCGAGGACGACATCATCCGCGCAAAGTTCGATGAGCCGCGCATCCACGTGGCGCTGAACTGCGCCAGCGCAAGCTGTCCGCCGTTGCTCGCGGAGCCGTTTCGCGCCGATCGCCTCGACGCGCAGTTCGACAGGATGGCGCGCGGTTTTGTGAATTCCGAGCGCGGCGTGAGGATCTCGGGCGGTGGGAAAACCGCCGAGCTGTCGCAGATTTTCGAGTGGTATAAGGACGATTTCAAAAACGGCGGACCGATTGCGTTCATCAACAAATATCGGTCGAAACCGCTGCCGTCCGATGTGCAGATCAGCTACCAAAAATATGATTGGTCGCTGAACGAGGCGAAGTAGACTCAAGCATATGGTGTCACTCGCGGCGGAAGAGCAGGTGGAGCGCCGCTCCCCGTGGCGCGCGCGCTGGCACGCGTTTCGCAATCCAATTCACGAGGAGAAAGCGCGCGTGCTCAAACAGCGCTGGGATTCGCTCCCGCGCGAGCTCCAGACGAACAACCAGATCTCCGGCCGCCATCTGACGCATTGCGGGTTCACGCTCGGCGCGAGCTACTGCTCGTTTCATTGCACGCATTGTTATCTGCCGAAGAACGCGAACCAGATTCCAATCCCGTCCCTCGCGCAGGTGAAGGAGCAGATCGACGCGAATCGTCGCTTTCAAGGGCCGGGCGGTGGACTCCAGATCACCGGGGGCGACGTCGCGGATGCTTATTGGAAATCAGGGCGCGCGGATGAACTGGTGGAGATCATTTGTTATGCATACTCCGTCGGCTCGATTCCGATGCTGATGACGCACGGGCAGACGTTGATCGAGCAACCGCAGTATCTCGAGCGGCTCGTGGTGGAAGGCGGATTGCGCCAGATCTCCGTCCACGTCGATATGACGCAAGCCGGTCGGCATGGCTACCCGATCGGCCGCATCAAGTGTGAAGCAGATCTGCACCCGGTGCGGCAGGCGTTCACCGATCTCGCGCTGCGCATTCGCGAGAAGACGGGATTCATTCTTGAGTACGCGCTCAGCTTCACGGTCACGCGGCGGAACATCGATGACGTGCCCGAGGTGATCCGTTGGTATCTCGCGGATCCGCAACGCAGCTACATCTGGCGCATACTCAGTTTTCAGCCGGAGGCCGACACTGGCCGCACGATTTTCTCGCAACGTCCGATCACCTCCGCCGATGTCTGGCAGAAAATTTGCGACGGCGTCGGGCTGCCGCTGCGGCGCGATGTTTCGATCTTCGGCCATCCGGATTGTAATAGCTGGGCGCCGCTGTTGATCGCGCGCCCGTCGGGCAAATACTTCCCGCTCCTGCCTGACGATCCGAAATTCGACGCGCTCCTGGGCGAGGTGCTGGCAAAGGTCGGTGGGCTATCGCTCGTGAACGATGATGCGGGGACGCCGGCATATCGGCTCGCAGGTATTTTCTTCAAGAACCCGCTGCTCATGGCGCGCGTCGCCGCGCAGATGTTCCGCTATCTCACGTCCCGAAACGCGCCGCGGGAAATCTTTCAGTCGCTGCTTCGCGGGCAGGTGCACACGCTGGGCGTCGGCATTCACAACTTCATGGATGCGAAGCAGGTCGCGCAGGCGGATCACGATCCGGTGATCAAGGCGCGTCTCGATTCGTGTGTCTTCAAGGGCGCGGTGAAGCGAAATGGCGAGTGGGAAGCGGTGCCGATGTGCTCGATGAACCAGCAGACGTGGTCGGAAGTCTACGACAGCCGCTTGCAGGATCCGGAGCTGCTGAAGCAGCCGCAGGTTTATGCGCCAGCGGAAACCGTCCCGGCGATTCCTACGCAGTAGGAGTTACAAAAAGCGCCGCACGCGCTCAACGGCGCGCAAGTACACGTGGTGCGGACCGCCGCGCATCAGCTCCTCGCTGACGAGACGCACGGGATCGTTGCTGCCGGCCGGCATCAGTTGGTGCATGTGCTCGGTGCCATTCGTGAGGACCGACACGTCGAGCAGATCCGCTTCTGCCGCGTGGCTGACGCGGAATTCCGTCTTGCCGGAAAACAGGCTGCAACGCCCGATCGGCTGACCGGGTTCTTCCGACACTCCGACCGCGATTTGTTTGCCTGCAGCGGTGGTGAAGCTGAGCTGGTTCGACTCGTTAGGCACATTTGCATTCCAACGAAGCTGCGCGGCGAGCCAGCCAAGCAGGAGAATCGCGGTCGATCGATATCCCGGTGCGTGATCGATCTCGATGCGGGTGATGTCGGCGAGCTGTTGCGGGCCATTGCGGCCGTCGAAAAATTGCGCGAGCGCGAGCCGCAGAAATACGATCCGCGTCCAGTTCAAATCACATAAGACCACGCGCTGGCTTGCTTCGCCATGCGCCGCCTCGACACGCTGCATTTGTGCGTTGAAATCGCGCCACTCCCGGCTGTCGTAGATGAGCCGGTCGACCCACGTCCAAAACTGCGGGTCGATCTCATCCGGCAGATCGCCCTGCCACCAGAGGTAGAACGGCAGGTCACTATCGAGATGTGAGAAGACGATGTTCGGGAGCAGCTTCGCGAACGAGCCTTCGAGGAGAAACGAGAGTTGCTCCGAGCAGACTTGCTTGCTCCCGGCGCGGCTGACGTGGCAGTGCGCGCTGATCCATGCCTGCACGCCGTCGTTCGCACAGGAGCAATGCGCCGCGATCACGAGTGCGCGGCAGGCGTGGTCTTTCGTGATCGCGGAGATGATCTGCGTGTTTCGCGCGAGCGAATCCGGGGCTTCGCTGTAGACGGCCAGGTTGACGAGCGAGGCGCGAGTCATCACTTCGCCGCCGTCTTCCCACAGCTTCTTCAGCTCGCGATTAATCGCGCTGACTTCGACCGGCATACCGAGGGCGATCTCCGGAGGTGCTGTTTCGGTGGCCATGTGTTGGATTATGCGGCCACGACGCGTCTGCGCGCGAGCGCTTCCTGCGTTTGCCGGCTCTTTTGTCATGGCGAGCGGAGCCGCTGCGGGATCGCTTCACTGGTCACTCGCTTGTGGTGTCGAGGGTCTCGGCTTGTGTGGTCGAGCGCCCCACGTCGTGTAGTCGACGCCCTCTCGTCGCGTCGAGCACCCCTTTAGTCATGTCGAGCGAAGTCGAGACATCTCTTCAAGCCGCCCCCCGAAGCGCCGCGCTCGAAGAAGCGACCTTAAAGAGATTCCTCGACTTCGCTCGGAATGACAAAGGACGACGTGCGCGCGCTTCGAGGCGCCCTCTTACCCGCCGCTACGCACTTTGGCTCGGTGGCGCACTTGCCCACTGCGACCCTCTCGCCATTATCTCGTCGGTCGCTTTCTAACCAATGGCATTTCTGAACGAGAATTATCTGAAGCTGCAGGCCGGCTATCTCTTCCCCGAGATCGGGCGCCGGGTGAAGGAGTTCTGCGACGCGCATCCGGACATTGCGGGGCGAGTGATTCGTTGTGGCGTCGGCGATGTGACGGAGGCGCTCCCGGCCGCGGCAGTGGCGGCAATGCATAAGGCCGTCGAAGAGCTCGGGCATCGCGAGACATTTCGCGGGTATGGGCACGAACAGGGTTATGAGTTCATCCGGTCGAAAATCGCGCAGCACGACTACCGCGCGCGCGGTGTCGAGATCGCTGACGACGAGATATTTCTGTCCGATGGCTCGAAATCGGACTGCGGCTACATCCTCGATGTCCTCGGCGACCAGAACAAGATCGCGATCACCGATCCAGTTTATCCGGTTTACGTCGACACCAACGTCATGGCCGGCCACACCGGCGCGGCGCGACCGGACGGCGGCTACGAAGGCATCATCTACATGCCTTGCACCGCGGAGAACAATTTCGTGCCGGAGCCCCCGCGCGCGCACGCCGACCTCATCTACCTTTGTTTCCCAAACAATCCGACGGGCGCGGTCGCGACACGTGAGCAATTGACGCGCTGGGTGGACTACGCGCACGAGCACAAGGCGCTGTTGTTGTACGATGCAGCCTACGAGGCTTACATCAGCGACCCCGAGATTCCGCACTCTATCTATGAGATTCCGGGCGCGCTCGATTGCGCGGTGGAGTTCCGCAGCTTCTCAAAAACGGGCGGGTTCACCGGCGTGCGATGCGGTTTCACGGTGATGCCGAAGGCGGTGATGGCGCAGACGGAAGATGGCCGCACGTTACCGCTGCATCCGCTCTGGCATCGGCGTTGGAGCACGAAAGCGAACAGCGTCAGCTATCCGGTGCAGCGCGGCGCCGAAGCGCTCTACAGCGCCGAGGGCAAAGCGCAGGTGAAGACGCTGATCGAGCATTACATGGGCAACGCAGCGATCTTGCGCGAAGCAGCCATGGCCGCGGGGATGCAGGTCTATGGCGGCGCGAACGCGCCCTACATCTGGGTGAAGACGCCGGATGGTCTAACGAGTTGGCAGATGTTCGACCGGATGCTGCAGGAACTGCATGTCGTCATCACACCCGGCAGCGGTTTCGGCGCGTGCGGCGAAGGTTATTTCCGCATTTCCGCCTTCAACAGCCGCGAGAATGCCGAGGAAGTCGGCCGCCGGCTGGAGACGCTGCGGAGCTGACGCTCTTCCGTCTTGTCGACGACGGGGCGACGCGTAAGATTCGTCGTTTCCGGAATTTAGCGTGCTCCAGACCAACGAGAACCTGCCGCAGCTCTATCGGTTTTGTTATCTGATGACGGGCGACGCGCCGAAGGCGCAGGAAGCATTTCAGGGAACGCTGCGCGACGCGGCGCTGCGAGCCGCCCAGGGAGAACCAGCGCCCGACCGGCTTTGGTTTTTCCGGGAGGCGCGCTGGCGTTGCATCGAGGCGAGCGAATCCGGTCTCCAGGCAGAAAAGTTGCCGGTCGACGAAGAGGAAGTCTCGCCGTCCGCGCCGGCCCAGATCACGCAATTGCTGCCGGAGCAGCTCGCGGTCTGGATCTCCAGCGCGCCGGAGCCGCAGCGGAGCGCCCTCGCCACGTTCTACCTGGATGAATTTACGCCGCGCGAGATGATGAAGCTGCTCGATCTGAAAGCGGGCGAGATCTCGGAATTGATCCATACCGCGCGCCGGCAATTTCAGGCGTGGTTGAACGCGACCACGCCGCACTACGAGGAATGAGCGTCTTCCGCATGTCGAAGCGCGAGAAGGTGCTCGCGCGCTTTGCGCCCATCAGCGACAAGCCGGGAACGGACCGGCGGATGCGGGTGGCGGTGCTGCGCGCGAAACGCAGCGGCAAAGTCGCGCTCGAATTCACGTATCAGCAGACGTTCGACCGCGCGATCGCGGAGCTCGTGCGGAACATCCCGGTCTCGGCGGAAATCGCGGAGTGGTTCCGGAACGAGAAACTCATCCCGCTGAAGCGGCGTGGCTGGAAGAAGACCATCCGCAATCCGGTCGTGCACTCAATCGCCCTCGCACTTCTCGTGATCGCCGGCGTGCTGTTTTACACGGTGATGCAGAGGGTGACGGAGTTTCCCGGTGCCGGCACAGCGCGCAAGCTGTTGACGATCGCCGGCTCGATGCGCGGTGTCTCGATGGATAATCTCGACGTGCCGGCGGGCTCGTTAGGCGATCTCTTTTTCATGAAGTTCCGGCTCGAGCATTACGATGTGCCGCCGGAGTTCGCCGAGCTCCGCGCCGGATCGTGGCGTGTCTTTGACGATGACGCTGGACACCGCATCGCTCAGATCATGGTGCCGGAAAAGCGGATGCAGTTTTTCCTTTTTCCCGCCGCGCGAAGCCCGAAAGACGCAAAGCCGCTGGAGTTTGAGGGCTGGCGATACATCGAGCACGAGGGTTGGGCGGGGGCCGTGCGGGCAAAGGCTGGCGTCTGCTTTATGGCAGCCACGCGTGGCGATCAGAAGACGCTGCAGGCGCACGTCGCGCAGCAAAATACCGCGGCTCCGGCGGCGAGTCCGACGCGTTGACACATCGCGGGAGCCGTCCAATTTTGTGGCCGCGCGCCAGGGTAGCTCAGTGGTAGAGCAGGGGACTCATAAGCCCTTGGTCGGGAGTTCAACTCTCCCCTCTGGCACTTTCTGTTACCTCTTCCACTGATGAGCGGGCTCTACCTGGAAGATGTGCAGGTCGGCCAACGATTCCAGTCCGAACGGTATCAGGTGAGCGAGGAGGCGATGGTCGAGTTCGCGCGGCAGTTCGATCCGCAGCCGTTTCATCTCGATCACGCGGCTGCGGACGCGAGCGTCTTCAATGGGCTCGCGGCAAGCGGATGGCACACCGCTGCGATTGCGATGCGGTTGCTAATGACGGGACCGATGCGGTTTGTCGGCGGCGCGGTCGGTCTCGGCGTGGACGAGTTACGCTGGCCACACGCACTGCGGCCGAACGACACCATGCAGCTCGAGACGGAGATTCTTGAGAAACGCGAGTCGCGATCGAAGCCCGGCTACGGAATTGTGCGCATTAGGAACGTCGCGACGAATCAACGCCAGCAAGTGGTTCTTAGCTACATCGCGAACGCGATGGTGCAGCGACGTCCGAACGCGCCGGCCTAACGAGCGTTCGACGCTGCGCTCGCGGCGAGTTCTTTGCAGCGGCCGAGATCGAGCTTTCCCGAAGCGAGAACGGGAATCGTATCGACGCGGCGAATCGTTCGCGGCACCCAGAGGTTCGGCACCTCGGCTTCGCGAAGCGATGCGCGCAGTTGATGCGCGTCGATCTCGATGCTGCTGAGCAAGACGATCGCTTCGCCCTTCGCCTCGTCCGGGACGCCCATCACTGCGACAACGCGTTCGGAGTGCGCCTCCAGTTGCAGCGCGGACAAAATCTTCTGCTCGATTAATTCGTGCGGGACCATCTCACCGGCGATCTTCGAGAAACGCGAAAGCCGCCCCTCGATGTAGAGAAAACCATCCTCATCGAACCGGCCGAGGTCGCCGGTCTTCAGCCATTCGTCGCGCAGGACTTCTGCCGAACGCACCGGATCATTCAGGTAACCGGCGAAGATGTTGACGCCACGGACCCAGAGCATTCCCGTTTCGTGGAGGCTCAGTTTCTCATCGGTCTCGGGATCGCGAATCTCCGCCGCGATGCCCGGCGCGAGCTTGCCGGTGGAGCCGATGCGGCTCGAAGGCTGAACCGAATCGCCAGGCTTTTGCGGCTTAGGCTCCGGTAAGTTGACACTGAGCACCGGCGACGTCTCGGTCAGCCCGTAGCCTTCGTGCACTGCGATCCCGAACCGCTCCTCAAACGCTTTCGCGAGATCCGTCGGCAACTTCTCCGCGCCAGTGATCAGGAGTCGCAAACTCCGCAGCTGCTGCGGTTCTGCTTTGCGGAGATATGCGCGCAGGAAAGTCGGCGTCGCAAACATCACCGTCGCCTTATATCGCTCGACCAACGCGGCGATCTTTGCCGCTTCCAGCGGGCTCGGGTACGTGACGATCGAGACACCCTCGATCACCGGATACCAGAGCGTCACCGTGCACCCGAAGCTGTGGAAGAACGGCAGCGAGGCGAGGATTAGCGTGTCCCGAGTTGCGTCAAGCAGCGCGGCGAATTGGGAGACGTTACCGAGAATGTTGCGATGGCTCAACGCGACGCCTTTCGGCGCGCCGGAACTGCCGCTCGTGAAGAGCAGAACTGCTTCATCTCGATCGCCAACCTTCGGCAGATGCAGCAGCCGCGCCAGCAATGTGGCCGGCGTGACGAGGCAAACGATCCACCAGCAGATGATCGCCGGTTTCATCGCGGGCAAGACTTCGTCGAGATAGAGCACCTCCGGAGTCCATGGAAAGTCGTCGAGCTTTTTCGCCATTGCTCGCGCCGAGATGATGGTCCTGAGGCCGGCCTGCGTTTCTGCGGAAATGATCGACTCGCGGCCCGCAGTGAAATTCAGGTTCACAGGAATCTTCCCCGCCAGCACAACGGCGACGTTTGCCACCACGCCGCCTTTCCCCGGCGGAAGCACAATGCCGATGCGGCGCTCCGCGCATTGCTGCCGGAGATGGCGCGAGAGCGCGGTGGCGACGCCGAGGAGCTTGCCGCGCGAGAGGGTGGTGTGATCGAGCCCGTCGGTGATTGCGGTTTTAAAGACGCCGCGCTTCAGTCCCTGCAGACACGCGCGGGCGAGATGCTGCCGTAGCCGCGCGCGTCGGCTGAAACAGGCTTCGCCAAGTTTCAGCAATTCCTCGCGGACGGTCGCGATGTCCACGTCATCAGCGGGCAGCGGTCTGCCGAACGCGACCGAGACCGGGAACGGAATACTCCGCGGCCACTTCGTGAAAAAACGACCGCCTTGATACGAAAAGATAGAGCCCCAGAGTTGGTCGAGCCAAACCGGAACAACGGGAGCGTTCGCCTGTCGCGCGATGATCTCGTACCCGCGCCGCAAACGCAGCAACGTGCCGGAGCGCGACAGTTGTCCTTCCGGAAAAAGGCAGACGATCTCGCCCGCGGCGATCCGTTCCGCCGCGAGCCGGATACCGTCTTTCGCGCGCCGCGGCGTGATTGGGATACAACCGGCGAGCCGCAGGACCGGGTTCAGCGTTCCCTTCCGGTAGTACGCTTCGTCGATGATGAACCGAATCGGCCGTGGACAGGCGAGCTGTAGAATGATCGCGTCGACCCACGTGATGTGATTCGGCAGGAGCAGAAAACCACCGGCCGGCAGCTGCTCGCGACCGGTGGCGGTGACGCGGTAGATGAGGCGAGCGATCGCGAGGCCGAAGAAATAGAGCGCGCGTTCGGCGAGCGAGGTGTGCGCCATTGTTTAATGATTTACAATCAGCGCGCCCACCACTGCAATCGGCAATTCGAATGAGCGGCCTCCAAACTGACCGCAGACCAGGCGCGACGAAAGCGTTGCTGCTGCTGCTCGCGATCAATCT
>JAESFH010000065.1_pt1 | contig 128470 bp, 112 predicted proteins | sample 9269381 | NCBI WGS metagenome assembly JAESFH01 (sample SAMN14504062, study PRJNA617094) | algae metagenome | isolation source: Aphanothece sp. CMT-3BRIN-NPC111 and co-occurring heterotrophs from well... | place: USA: Clark Mountains Wilderness, California | collected 2010-04-18
CGGCGGTTCCGCGGGCGCCTGTCCCGCGAGCGCGACCGCGGGGCGGTGGACCTCCGGGGCGCCGGAAGCGACGGCCGGTCGAGGCCGCTCCGATGTCCCGCCTGGCCGGGTTGCAATCGGCAGCGGACCCGGCGTCGCCCGGTCAGCGGTCGGCCGGGCAATCGGCGGTCGCGGGGGCTCCGACTCCGGTGCGGTCACCGGAGCCGGGTGGGGAGGCTCAGGCTCCCGGGTCGCCGCCGCCTCGGAGCGAGGCTCCGGTTCGCGCGCGCGCAGGGGTGGCCGAGCCGGTTCGGCCGGGCGCTCCGGCGCGGGCGGCACATCGCGCTGCACCCGCCCGGCGGGTTCGGCCGGCGGCACCGGATCGCGCAGGGGAGCCGGCTGAAGCCGTTTGGTCGGTTCGACCGGAGGCGCGCTGCGGGGAGGCGCCGCCGCGGCAGGGTCCTGCTCGGCTTCGATCCGCGCGATGGCGGCTTCGAGAGCCACCCGCTCCTGTTCGATCGTCGCCTCCGGCAGCGGTGGATCAAGGCTGCGGAGCTGGCCCATGAGGGCCGTACGCGCGCGGTCATAGACAGCATTGCGCATATCGGGCGAGCGGTCGGACAAGCCTCCGACGGCGCGGGCGATCAAAGGATAATAATCAGCCATCGGCGCCCGCGGCTCCGGCGAGGGAACAGGGGAAGGCGTCCCGGGGCTCCGGCCGGGGCATTGTCATCGGCCCTGCGCACGCGGCGATCAGCGGATCGTTGGACATCATCCGGGGATGCTCCGAAGGATACCCTCCCGTCAACCCTCCCGGCGCAGGCTCCCCGGGCGCGTGCCAGCCGCCGCTCAACCTTCGAACGGATTCGTCATCAGGATGGTGTCGTCCCGCTCGGGCGAGGTCGACAGGAGCGCGACGGGCGCGCCGATCAGCTCCTCGACCCGGCGCACGTACTTGATCGCTTGAGCGGGTAGATCCGCCCAGGAGCGGGCGCCGGCGGTCGATCCGCTCCAGCCCTCCACCTCCTCGTAGATCGGCTCGACGCGGGCCTGGGCGCCCTGGCTCGCCGGGAAATAGTCGATCGTCTGGCCGTCGAGCTTGTAGCCGATCCCGATCCTGATGCTCTCGAACCCGTCGAGGATGTCGAGCTTGGTCAAGGCGATGCCGTCGATCCCGGAGGTCCGCACGGTCTGGCGCACCAGGGTTGCGTCGAACCAGCCACAGCGGCGCTTGCGGCCCGTTACCACGCCGAACTCCTTCCCGCGCTGCCCGATAAGCTCGCCGGTCTCGTCGAACAGTTCCGTCGGGAACGGCCCCTCGCCGACGCGGGTCGTGTAGGCCTTGGCGATGCCGAGCACGTAGCCCACCGCGCCCGGCCCGAGGCCCGAACCCGTGGCGGCTTGGCCCGCAACGGTGTTCGACGACGTCACGAAAGGATACGTGCCGTGGTCGACGTCGAGAAGCGCGCCCTGCGCGCCCTCGAACAGGATGCGCTTGCCGGCACGGCGCTCGCCGTCGAGGAGGCGCCAGACCGCATCCATGTAGGGCAGCACCCGGGGGGCCACGGACGCAAGCTCGTCGTAGATCGCCTTCGCGTCGAACTCCTCGAGGCCCATGCCGCGGCGCAGGGCATTGTGGTGCGCGAGCAGGCGCTCGATCTTGTCGGGCAGCGTGCCGAGATCCGCGAGGTCCATGAGGCGGATGGCGCGCCGGCCAGCCTTGTCCTCGTAGGCGGGGCCGATCCCGCGCTTGGTGGTGCCGATCTTGGTGCCGGCGGCGCCGCTCTCGCGCAGCGCGTCGAGTTCCCGGTGGACCGAGAGGATGAGCGTCACGTTCTCGGCGATGCGGAGATTGTCGCGCGACAGGGCGACGCCCTGCTCGGCCAGGCGCTCGACCTCGGCCACGAGCGCATGGGGATCGAGCACCACGCCGTTGCCGATGACGCCGAGCTTGCCGGGGCGCACCACGCCCGAGGGCAGCAGCGAGAGCTTGTAGGTGGTGCCGCCGATCACGAGGGTGTGGCCGGCGTTATGCCCGCCCTGGAAGCGGACCACCACGTCGGCCTGCTCGGAGAGCCAATCGACGATCTTGCCTTTGCCTTCGTCGCCCCATTGGGCGCCCACGACGACCACATTCGCCATCGATGAGACCTCACATGAAAAACCCCGGCGCAAGGCCGGGGTCGGGGTGAATGACCTTGCGGGGTCTCATGAGCGATCGGGAACGCGAGGTCAAGGCGGCGGAGGGTAGCGGCAACTCGCACAGGTTCGCAGCATCCGCAGGCAGCGCGATGGTCTCTCCGTCGCCCGGGAGAGAGGTTGTCGCCGTGCCGGCGCTTCCGTCCGCTTTGGGTCGCAGATGCCTGCCGTCCGCCAGTAGGGATCGGAGTTTGCCCCGTACGTGGCCGACGGAATGGTTGTGATGTAAACTATTACACCTGGAGTCCTCTCGCCGATGCCCTCCCCTGCCCCATGCCCGATGCCAGCCCCGGATCCTATGCGGGTCTGGTTCCGCTTCGCCCGTCTGCACAGGCGGGCCGCAGGTGCCGTGGCGGCCGAGCTGAAAGCGATCGGGCTGTCGATTCCGCAATTCGACCTGCTCTCGACGCTGAGTGAACAGGAGGGGATGAGCCAGCAGGAGCTCGCCGCACGCCTTTACGTCACCAAGGGCAATGTGTCGGGGCTCCTCGACCGGATGGTCGACGCCGGCCTCGTGGAGCGGCACGCCAGTTCCGAAGACCGGCGCTCCAATGCGTTGCACCTCACGGCGCTAGGGCGCCGCCTCGCCGACGAGGGCATCGCGGCCCAGAGGGCCTATGTGGAGCGCACCCTCGGGGGCCTGCCGCCGGCCGATCTCGCCGAGTTGGAACGGCTTGTCCTTCTCTGGCGCGACCGGGCGCGGGCCGATGAAGCGCGATCGAGCACTGGACCCGGAACTGGTTGAAGCTCGATGTTCGACGCGTTCGGGGTCGGCAGCGGCCATTGGCAGAGGGGCGACGGCATCCCATTCGCGTCCGTGCCGATCAGGCAGCTCGGCATCGCGAATCCGGATCTGATGTGCTGTGTCTCCAGAATGAGCCTGCGCGACGGCCGATGGCCTAGGACAGGCTCTCGATCAGCGCGGGCAGGTCTGCGATGGAGTGGATGACATGATCGGCGTGGGGGGAGACCTCCGCCCGCGCAGCCTCCCCGAGGGGGCCCGTCAGCACGGCGACAGCGAGGGCTCCGGCGGCCCGCGCCGCGTGCAGATCGTGCAGCGAATCGCCGATCAGAGCCACCTCCTCGGGTCGGCAGCCGATCCGGTCGATAAAGCCCTGTACCATGCCGGGTCCGGGCTTCGGACCGAAGCCGGAATCGTAGCCGGCCACGTAATCGAGGTGGTGATCGAGGCCCAGGGCCTCGGCCTGCAGGCGTGCCGAACGCTCGGCGTCGTTCGTCGCGATGCCGAGCTGCAGCCCGCGCCCCCTCAAGACCGCACAGAGCTCCGCGGGGCCGTGGATCGGCGCCAGAGTCTTGAGGCCCCAATAGGCGAAGAGTTCATCCATTTCGCTGTAGAGGTCCTGGGTCGCGGGCCGGTCGAGGGCCGCAGCCCAGAGAGGGCCGTAATGGGCGGACGAGCCGGCGACGAGCGGTGACGTCGGCAGGAAGCGGCGCTCCTCCTCCACGTACTGGCTGATCCGGATCAGCGTCCGCAGCTTCGCCTCATCACCGTCCGCCAGAGTCCGCATGACCTCGTAGGCTGCAGGGCCCCAGGTGGCGTCGAAATCGATGAGGGTGCCGTCCTTGTCGAAGAGGATGCCTTTGAGCGTCATACGCTCTTCATAGCCGTCATGGCCGGGCTTGTCCCGGTCGTCCACGTCGCCCCCTGGCGGCAGACCCTCGCTGGCCGGACAAGTCGAGTCATGACGAACCCGGCAAGCTTCGCTAAAAGCCTGTCATGACCATCCTGAATGCCCCCGCCACCGAGCTCCGCGCGCGCCTTCTCGCCCGCGAGATCTCCGCCGCCGAGCTCCTCGAGGCCACCTTCCGGCAGATCGATGCCGTGAACCCCACCATCAACGCCGTCGTGGGGCAGGACCGGGAGGCCGCACGCAAGGCCGCGGAGGAGTCCGACCGGCGCATCGCCGCCGGGGAGGCGCGGCCCCTCGAAGGATTGCCGATCACGATCAAGGATTCCTTCGACGTGGCGGGACTGCTCTCGACGGCGGGCGCCCCGATGTACAAGGAGCGGGTTCCCGCGACAGACGCCGCGCCGGTGGCGCGCCTGCGCCATGCGGGCGCGGTGATCTTCGGCAAGAGCGTCGTTCCGGTTTTCACCGGGGATTTTCAGGCTTTCAATCCAATCCACGGAGTTACCCGGAATCCCTGGGACCTCGACCGCTCGCCGGGCGGCTCGTCGGGCGGCGCGGCGGCCGCCGTCGCAACGGGGATGAGCGCCTTCGAGCTCGGCTCCGATCTCGGCGGGTCCGCGCGCTGGCCGGCCCATGCCTGCGGGGTGTTCGGGCTGAAGACCACATGGAACCTGGTCTCGACCTGGGGCCACGTGCCCCCGACGCCCGAACGGCGGCCGGCGCGAAATGCGGACCTCATGGTGGCCGGGCCCATCGCCCGCAGCGCCGCCGACCTCGACCTGATCCTGCCGGTCCTGGCGGGGCCGCGCGACGATCTCGCGAGCGCCGCCGTCCTCAAGGAGCCGCGCCGGACCAGCCCGGCGGGCCTGCGCATCGCACTCTGGCTCGACGATCCCTTCGCGCCGGTGCAGGCCGACGTCGCGGCAGCGGTGCGCCGGGCCGCCGGGCTCCTGCGCGAGGCGGGGGCGTCGGTCGACGAACTCGCCCGTCCGGGCTTCCGGTTCGAGGAAGCGTTCGAGGTCTTCTCGCTCCTCAACCATGCCATCGTAGCCTATTCGCTGCCCCCGAAGGTGCGGGACCGCCTGCAGCGGGCGGCGAGCTCCTTCGCGCCGGGCGACCTCTCGCACCGGGCACTGCAGGCCCGCGGCGCGCGCATGACGCCGGGGCTCTATCAGCAGGTGAAGAGCCGCAAGCAGCGCCTCGAGGCACTCTGGGCCCGTTTCTTCGAACGCTTCGACGTGGTGCTCTGTCCCCCTGCCCCCGTACTTGCGATCCCGCACGACCATTCGCCGGATTTCCACGGGCGGACGCTCGACATCGACGGGACGCCGCGGCCCTATCTCGATTTCCTGGTCTGGTCCTCGCTCGCGACCGGCGCGGATCTGCCTGCCGCCGTCGCGCCGGTGATGCGGACCACGCGGGGACTCCCCGCCGGGGTCCAGATCATCGCTGGAAAGGGCGAGGACCGCACCGCGATCGCGGTCGCCGCCATGCTGGAAACGCTGGGCTGCCGCTACGAGACGCCGCCCCTCCAGGGGCTTGCCGCCCTACCCGAGCCCCGCCAGGTCGGCTAACCTGCGCCTCGATCGACAAGGAGACCGCAATGCTCTCGAACCTGGCCGCTCGCGACGTCGAAACCCTGATCCATCCCTACACCCAGCTCGCGAGCTTCCGCGAGACCGGGCCGCTGATTCTGGAGCGCGGCGAGGGCGTGTGGGTCTACGACACCGAAGGCAAAGGCTACATCGAGGGCATGGCGGGGCTGTGGTGCACCGCGCTCGGCTATTCGAACCGCGAGCTCGTCGAGGCGGCGCGCGAGCAGATGATGAAGCTCCCCTTCACCCACCTGTTCTCCGGTCGCAGCCACGACCCGGCGATCGAGCTTGCCGAGAAGCTCAAAGAGATCGCCCCGATGCCGGTGTCGAAGATCTTCTTCTGCTCGTCGGGCTCCGAGGCGAACGACACGCAGGTGAAGCTCGCCTGGTACATGAACAATGCGCTGGGCCGCCCGAAGAAGAAGAAGATCATTGCGCGGCTGCGCGGCTATCATGGGGTGACGGTTGCGTCCGCCTCGCTCACGGGCCTACCCGCCAACCACATCGACTTCGATCTCCCCATTGCGAACATCCTCCACACCTCCTGTCCGCATTACTACCGCTTTGGGCAGGACGGTGAGAGCGAGCAGGACTTCGCCACCCGCATGGCCGCCGAACTCGAGGAGCAGATTCAGCGCGAGGGACCGGACACGGTCGCCGCCTTCATCGCCGAGCCCGTCATGGGCGCGGGCGGCGCGATCCTGCCGCCCGACACCTATTTCGAGAAGATCCAGGCGGTGCTCGACCGCTACGACATCCTCTTCATCGCCGACGAGGTCATCACCGGGTTCGGGCGCCTCGGCACGGCCTTCGGTTCGCAGCGGCTCGGGATCCGCCCCGACACCGTCTCCTTCGCGAAGGCCCTGACCTCCGCTTACCTGCCGCTCGGGGGCGTCATGGTTCCCGAGGCCATGTACCAGGCGATGCTCGACGAGAGCCGCAAGATCGGCACCTTCGGGCACGGCTTCACCTATTCGGGCCATCCCGTCGCATCCGCGGTCGCGTTGAAGACGCTGGAGATCTATCAGCGCGACCGGATCTTCGAAGGCGCGGCCGCCAAGGCGCCGGTCTTCGAGGACCGCCTCGCACGCCTCGCCGATCATCCGATCGTCGGCGAAGCACGGGGGCTCGGACTCATCGGCGGGCTCGAGATCGTCGCGAACAAGCGCACCAAGGCGCAATACGACCCGAAGAAGGGCGTCGCGGTGAAGTGCGTCGGCTTCGCACAGGCGGAAGGGCTGATCGTCCGCTCGCTCATGGGCGACCGCCTCGCAATCTGCCCGCCGCTCGTGATCAGCGAGGCCGAGATCCACGAGATGTTCGACCGCCTGACACGAGCGCTCGACCGCACCGCGGAGTGGGTCGCGAAAGAGGGGCTGGTGGCGGCTTAAAGGCCTGCTCGCCGACGGACGCGAGGGGCCTGCGGCGCGTCCGGGTGAGTTGAGCGGGTTGGCGACACTGCGGCATCGTCATGCCGTCGAAAGCGAGGCGGTGCCATCTGTTCGATGAGGGGACCCGCCTGGGCGGATGGCCAAGGGCTCGGCCGCAAAAGCATCTTCGGAGCCCTGGAGCCCTGCAATGCTCGTCAGCATCTGCAAGGCTCCGCGTGTCGTTGATTGCGCCGCGGAAGGCCGGTCTGCCTGAGGCTTGGACCGGATCCCCGGATCCGGAGGACGCCTGCCGAAGGTGGCGCATCGGGGCTATCCGGCCAATGGCGTAGCTCCACGAGGCCGTGGTGCAATCGGACGCGACCGAGCCCGGAACTCCCACGGGACTCGGTCCAAGTTTGGGAAGCGATCCGATCCCGTCAGCTCAACGCGCTGGGATCAGACATTCTGGCGATGTTCCGCCAGCGCGTGCTGATACTCCTCCTCCGCGATCTCCTTGGATGCGGCCCAGATTGTAACCTGTGCCCGCTGCTCAGCCAGGATGATCGACGGCTCAGCGAAGGCTTTCTGCTTGCTGTTGACCTTTTCGGCCATTGCAAGGGCTACATCGCGATAGTCGGGACGATTGCCGAGTGTCGCATGGGGGAGCGCGCCGGCCGCTCCGGGAACAATATGGACGACGAACGCGGCGGGTCCACGGTCCGGTTTTGCGGTGGGGGGCTCAGGCGGGTGATGTACGACAGGAGGTTCGGGCTTATGGTTCTTGTGGATGAACTCGTCAAAGAAGTCGCGGAATTCATCGACAACTCGTTTGCTAATTTCCGGATCCAGCTCCTTAGCGCGTCCGGGAACGCCTTTGTTGTACTGAATGAACCGTTCCTGCTTCGTGATCTGCTCCACTCGTGCGGGATCTGCGTCGAGCCCCAACTGCGCGCACAGTTGGCCTATTGTGGCCTGAGTATTGAACGCGATGTCATCGTAGTAGAGAACAAGGAACCCGGGGAGACGCACCCACTCTAGAAAGCGGGGCAGTTGCATGCGAAGGCTCCGGATCGCATCGTTGAAACTCTGGATCTTGGAGAAGCCCGCGCTGCCCTCGGCACGAGCCCGTGAGCCGTGATCCATCATGGAGACAACGACTTCGCGCAGGTCCCGATACACGCAGTGCCCGTGGATGCGGCCCTCCCGCACCCAATCCTGCACTGCCGGCGAGAGTCTCTGATGCGTTTTGAGTACGATGGGATAGCCGAGCGCTTTCACCTCGCGCTCGATGATCTCCAGCTGTTCACTGGAGAGGCGGTGTACAAAATTCTCTACGGCCTTTGTCCGGATCGCGTCATCGGAGAGGCGCTTCTGAGGGAAGCCATTCTCCTCAAGGATGGTTTTTGTCAGCTCGAAGGCGAGCGTGCTGCCGCTTTTCGTTATGCCGTAACTGATATAAATCAGGGGCGTCTTGGCCACTGGCACTCCGATCCTCCTGTGAGATCCATTCGTCTGGTATGACCATAATCACGCCGGCACAAGGCTCAAGCCTCAAAATGAGCCGGAGGCCTCGCGAGAACGCGTGTGGAACATCAGCGAGACGCGATCAGATCGTCAGCCCCTGTCTCACGCGAATTGTAGCGCGAGATAATGAGTTAGCGGCAATATTGCGACGATATCGGTACCCGTGATGATCCGCATCGCGACGCCCAAAACCGAAGCAACGTCCTTTCGGGTCCATTTTGACTTTGATCCAGCGGAATCCGGCAATCGGAGGATACTTCGCCCAAAAACATCTGATTTGAATTGTCGATGAGCCTGCCCATCGAGGGAAAAGGTAATAGCCAGGTGCCGCTAGGGCGAGATGCTGTCCCATGCAGCCCGACCGGGAGTGGGTTTTGCATTCAGCTCCTCAACCGAGCCGCAAGCCGTGAATGCCGACGGTCAAACGCCGCGATAGCGGGCTCGCGGCCAGGGTCCTTTCCCATCCCCGGCCGCCGGTGCGGTTCCGTGAAATCACTCCTCGTTGAGGAGCCAATCTTACCGTCCCAGAACCGGCAAACACGACAGATTCGCGGGGTGCGAGCACTCTCGGTCAGACCCGTTCTGCCATTTGACCTGTCATGTCCGGCGGGGTAACGCCGAGCCGACTATAGAGCGCCCCAAGCCGCTCGGCATAGCGCTCTGCGCTGAATAGATCAGCGCGGCGGGGCCCCGCCTCCGACAGGCGGCCCCGCAGATCCGCATCTCTGTCCAATGCCTGGATGGCCTGTACCATTGCGCTGATATCGTAAGGATCTACGGTAATAGCAGCATCGCCCACGACCTCCGGCATAGAGGCAGTATTGGAGGTGATGACCGGCGTGCCAAGCAACATGGCCTCCAGCGCCGGCAGACCAAAACCCTCGTACAGGGAGGGGAACAGCACGCCTTTTGCGCCACGGATTAGGTTCACCAGCAGGCGGAAGGGCGCGTAGTCCAAGATCACGATCTTGCTCTTTCTGCGCAGGATAGGACCCTCCTGCACCAAAGAGCGGATGTGGTCGGCGAATAGTAACTGGAGCTCCTGCTCCGACTTCCACGCTTTCTTGCCGACGATTACGAGCGGCCCGTCAACGCCACTGGCGAGGAAGGCCTGAATCATGCGGCCAATGTTCTTCTTTGGTTCGATGGCGCCGAAGAAGAGCCAATACTTGCCGGCCGTGAGCCCGAAACTGCCGTGCACCTCGTCCTTGACCACCGACATCGGCATATCCGTAAGCTTGCGGGGGATATGAACGGCTTGATAGGTGTTCGTGACACGCTCTTCCGGCACACCAAGCAGATTGATGATATCCCGCTTCGAAGCCTCCGAGACAGCGACGATGTGGTCAGCCGTTCGCACCAGCGATCGGTGGAGCTTGAGGTAGCGGTTCTTGATATCCAGCGTAGTGTAGGGCAAGCGCAGCGGCACCAGGTCATGCATGGTGTAGATGTTGCGCGCACCGGTCAGGCGCACCGGCAGTGGGTAGGTCCAATGCATTAGCTCCGCCGGTCGCCGCCTCGGCTCCGGTCCTCGCTGCGTCAGCTTCACGTTCAGCAGTTTGCCGAACAGGCTGTGATAGGTATGAGCCCGGTTAAACAGGTTCTCAGCGTTCCAGATCTCATCAAAATACGGCAGGCGGTCGCGAAAAGTGTTGACGATGACTTGGCCAGTGATCGGAACCTGCACTGCGGACTCGGGCACAAGCAGTGCCCGGGGCATGTGAGTGGACTGCACGAGGTCCCTCACCCACTGCGGTAACGGTGACACCCCAACCCGCTCATCGAAGAAGGCGACCTCGCGGATCAGTGGATTGCGCGAGGGAGCTGCACGGGTGCCGTAGAGCACCCCAACCTGAAAGCCGAGCCGTTCCATGGCGAAGCTCAAGTTGCGGGCGTAGGTGGCGACGCCGGTGCCTTGATCAAGCGCCAGGTTGAAGCCGTCGAGGAACACACGCGAGCGGTTGGGTGTGGACAAGTTCATGCGGACATCTTCCTTCTATCGCGCCGAAGACCAGCTTGCCTTCACCTTGATCTTAGATCGACTAAGGAAGTCTCTCTTTACAACAGTATGAGGTTATTATTCTCAGAGGCGCGCCGCATTCACAATGTAGGCGAGACGATCTTGCCTCCCGCAAGTGCAGCGCGGGGTTAAAGCGGATCTCGCCTAAGGTCAAGTGGTGTACAGTCGCGGGAAGGGGTTTGGCAGATCGAGCGTAAACCAGCCAGCTGTTCTTTCCAAGTTTGGCAGAGGAATTCGTAACGGGTGAGCCTGTAGGGACTTGAGCCCACGCGTGTGGTTGGAAATGTCCGGAAAAAGCCTGCATGCATCTCCGTAGTCGAACCGCAGATCTCCTTGCAGAAGATCAAGTCGCAGAACATTTGGCGCCGTCTCGCGAGAACTCCTTACGATGCCTTTCGTCCGGGCCTCTCGGCGCCGATGCGCGGGTCATCCACATCCCCGGCACCGAAATAGTGCTCGCGCTCGGGATGCTCGTGGCTGCCGCGATATCGCGTTGCGCGGTCGGTTAGTACCTAGCCTGGGTTCACCTCGGCACCAAAGAAGAGCTCTTCCTGGCCGTTCAGCACATCCGCCCCAATCGGCGCGCTCCTGGAGCCGAACCGCCCGGGAAAGCGATTTTCGAGGGATCACCAACGAGGCTCTGCCGGTGGGCCTTCCCCGGCACGCTTCATGGTGCACATGCAGAAGGTGTCCTGAACTCGCACCCCGGCTGATGCACCGAAGTTCCGTTGCCAAACTGTTTCAGTGCCCTTCGAAGCTCATGAGCGTGCGCACGTTCACGCCAAGATCGCGCAGCTTCTGGGCCCCGCCGAGGTCCGGCAGGTCGATGATGAAGCAGGCCGCGACGATGTTGGCGCCCATGCGGCGGAGCAGGTTCGTGGCCGCGACCGCGGTCCCGCCGGTGGCGATCAGGTCGTCGACCAGCACCACCCGCTCCTCCTGCCCAATCGCGTCGGTATGGATCTCCATCTCGTCGACGCCGTATTCGAGCGAATAGGCGATCCGCACCGTTTCGTGCGGCAGCTTGCCCTTTTTCCGGATCGGGACGAAGCCGGCGGAGAGCTGGTGTGCGACGGCGCCCCCGAGGATGAAGCCGCGGGCCTCGATTCCCGCCACCTTGTCGATCCGACCTCCCGCATAGGGGTGCACCAGCTCGTCGACGGAGCGGCGGAACGCCCGCGCGTCGCCGAGAAGGGTGGTGATATCCCGGAAGATGATGCCCGGCTTCGGATAGTCCGGGATCGACCGGATCGCGGCCTTGAGATCGGTGGCGAGGCTCTGGTCCATGGGCTCACGCGGGAAGAGAGGCGGATGGAAGATAGCGGCATCTAGGCGGGCCGCCAGTCCTGCCCCTCTCATGCGCTCAAGCCCTGCCGAACACAAGGAGTATGGGCAAAGGCCGATGACGCTGCCGGACAGGATGACGCTGCCGGACAGCCTGTCCCGATGCGCTCCAGCCCGGCCGAAAGCAAAGAGCCCCGCTCGCGGCTGAGGCCGGAGCGGGGCTCTGCAAAGGGGGCCAAGGGTCTGCCCATCCATGAAGGTAATGTAGAGGCATGAAGGATTCGTTGCGGCCGGCGCCGAAGTGCCCGCCGGTCGAATCCTCACGAGGCCAGCGCCTCCGTCTCCGGTGCGCCGAGAAACCCGCCCGACTGGCGCTCCCAAAGCCGGGCATAGAGGCCGCCGCGGGCAAGAAGCTCGGTATGGGTCCCCTCTTCGACCACGCGCCCTTCATCCAGCACCACGAGCCGATCGAGCGCCGCGATCGTGGAGAGGCGGTGGGCGATGGCGATGACGGTCTTGCCCTGCATCAGCGTCGTGAGCGACTCCTGGATTGCGGCCTCCACTTCCGAGTCCAGCGCCGAGGTCGCCTCGTCGAGGACGAGGATCGGCGCATCCTTCAGGATCACGCGGGCGATGGCGATCCGCTGGCGCTGCCCGCCTGAAAGCTTCACGCCGCGCTCGCCGACCCGGGCGTCGTACCCGCGCCGGCCCTTGTGGTCCTCGAGCTGCGGGATGAAGTCCCGCGCATGAGCCAGCTCCGCGGCCTCCTCGACGGCGGTCTGCTCGGCCTGCGGATTGCCGTAGGCGATGTTGTCCCGGATCGACCGATGCAGGAGCGAGGTGTCCTGCGTGACCACCGCGACCGCTTCCCGAAGCGAGTCCTGCGTCACCTTCGCGATATCCTGCCCATCGATGGTGATGCGCCCGCCCTCGAGGTCGTGCAGGCGCAAAAGCAGGTTGACGAGGGTCGACTTGCCAGCGCCCGAGGGGCCGACGAGGCCGACCTTCTCGCCCGGGCGCACGGTAAGGGACAGGCGTTCGAACACCCCCTCCCCGCGTCCGTAATGGAAGGTGACGTTTTCGAACCGCACCTCGCCCTCGCGGACCACGAGCGGGCGCGCACCCGGAGCGTCCACGACCTGATGGGGCCGCGCCAGGGTTTCCATACTCTCCTGGACCACGCCCACATTCTCGAAGATGCCCCGCAGCACCTGCATGAACCAGCCCGACATGTCGCCGATGCGCAGCACCAGCGCGAGGCCGGCCGCGATTTCACCGGCGGTCATGCGTCCGTTCGACCACAGCCAGAGGGACAGCGCCGCGGTCGCTATGGCGAGGCCTGTGTTCAGCAGGACCAAGAGGCCTTTCACGCCGGTGAACAGGCGCATGGAATCGAGATAGGATTCCGTGTGCCGCGTCATCGCTTCGCGGACGGACGAGCGTTCCATGTGGGCGCGGGCGAAGAGCTTGACGGTCAGGATGTTGGTGTAGCTGTCGACGATGCGGCCGACGAGCGCGGAGCGGTCCTCGGAGACACGTAACGAGCGCCGCTGGGCCTCCGGCACGAAGTAGCGCATGAGCAGGACATAGCCCGCCATCCAGGCCAGCATCGGCAGGGCAAGCCAGAGGCTCACCGTCGAGAAGGCGAAGAGGATCACGACCGCGTAGGTTGCGACGAAGACCACGATATCGAGGGTCTCGACCGCCACGTCCCGCAGGGCCGGCCCGACCTGCGTGATCCGGTTGGCCAGACGCCCGGCGAAATCGCCCTGGAAGTAGGAGAGCGAGTGCCCCAGCGTATAGAGATGCGTGCGCCAGCGGACCCGGTTCGTGACCTGCGGCATCACGGCCTGGTTGATCACGCCCTCGTTGAAGATGTTGACGAGCGGCCGCAGCACCAGGAGCCCGATCGCGACCGCGACGAGAAGGCGCCCGTGACGGTCCCATAGCTCGCCCGGAGGTGTGTTGGCGAGAAGATCGACGAAGCGGCCGACGCCGACGAGGAGGAGGGATTCGACCGCCGCGAGCAGCAGCGCCGAGAGCAGCACCACGCCGAGCCAGCCCCGGACCTCCCGGAGGTAGAAGGCCGCGAAGCCTTTGAGCGTCGCAGGCGGCGTGCGACGGTCGTCGAAGGGCGCGAACACGTCGATCCGGCTTTCCAGCCAGTCGGAAAAACGCTTGAGCATGGCGAGGGACATAAGGCGGCGCCCGCGGGAGGCGAGAGTGCAGCGGGCTTGGGCCGCAGGCCCGCGCGATGAGCGCGCGGTCCCATGGACCGTGGGCTGCGCGGGCGGTACAGCCTCGGGAGCGATTTGGAACCGCTATGATCCGCCTCGGCCTCTACCAACCCGACATTCCGCAGAACACTGGCACGATGCTGCGCCTGGCTGCCTGCCTCGGCGTCCCGGTCGAGATCGTCGAGCCCGCCGGCTTCGACGTTTCGGATCGAAACCTGCGCCGTGCCGGGATGGACTACCTCGAGCGGGCCGGCGTGACCCGGCACGTGTCCTGGCGCGCTTTTCTGGAGTGGCGTGCGTCTGCCGAGGCCCGGATCGTGCTCGCAACCACGCGGAGCGCCCTGCCCTACACGGACTTCAAATTTCGAAGCGGCGACGTGATCCTGATGGGACGAGAATCGGCCGGAGTTCCGGAGGACGTGCATGCGGCAGCCGATGCTCGGGTCCTCGTCCCGATGCAGCCTGGCCTTCGCTCGCTTAACGTCGCGGTCAGCGCCGCGATGATTCTGGGCGAAGCCTTGCGGCAGACCAGGGGCTTCCCTGTTCCCGGCGACGGTGCCCTCCCCCTCCCCGGGAACGGAAAGACGGGGTAGAAGCCTGCGCCATGACCTTCGATCCTGCCGTCGTCGCCCGCCTCCAGACCGAGGCACCCGCCTGGTTCGTCGCCTTGCGAGACCGCATCTGCGCCGCCTTCGAGGTGCTGGAGGCGGAGGCCTCCGGACCTTTCTATCCCGAGGCCATCACGCCAGGCCGCTTCGAGCGCAAGCCTTGGGAGCGCAAGGACCACTCCGGTGCGCCCGGGGGCGGCGGCGTCATGTCGGTCATGAGGGGACGCGTGTTCGAGAAGGTCGGCGTCCACGTCTCGACAGTGCACGGGGAATTCGCACCGGAGTTTCGCGGGCAGATCCCGGGCTCCGACCAGGACCCGCGCTTCTGGGCCTCGGGCATCTCGCTCATCGCCCATCCCTGGAACCCGAACGTCCCCACCGTGCACATGAACACGCGCTTCGTGATCACCACGAAGCCCTGGTTCGGCGGCGGGGCGGACCTCACGCCCGTGCTCGAGCGGCGGCGCAGCCAGGACGATCCCGATTCGGTGCTCTTCCACGGCGCCATGCGGGAGGCCTGCGACCGGCATTTCCCCAATGCGCCCTATGACAAGTACAAGGCCTGGTGCGACGAGTACTTCTTCCTGAAGCACCGCAACGAGCCGCGCGGGATCGGGGGCATCTTCTACGATTATCACTGGACGGGTGATCCCGACGAAGACCTCGCGTTCACCCGCGACGTCGGCGAGGCCTTCCTGCTGATCTATCCCGAGATCGTGCGCCGCAACGTCGCCAAGAGTTGGACGGAGGCGGACCGATACGAGCAGCAGGTGCGGCGCGGACGCTACGTCGAGTTCAACCTGCTCTACGACCGCGGCACGATCTTCGGACTGCGCACCGGCGGCAATGTGGAGTCGATTCTCTCCTCGATGCCGCCGAGCGTGCGCTGGCCCTAATCTCTAGTCCCCGCCGGCGAGGAGGTGAATTGGACGCGGTCGAGCGTGCGGGCGAGAAGGCGGGCGATCGCGGGCTCGTCCATCGGGCACCCGCTTGCGAGCCAGGCCTGCCGGGCCTCGGCGAGCAGCGCGCCGACCTGCGGTCCCGGAGGTACGCCGCCCGCGAGGAGGTCCGCTCCGCGTAAGGGGAAGACCGGGACGAGTTCCTCGCCCGTCCGCAGGCGTGCGAAGCTGTCGCGGCCGTCCGGCGTCAGGACCGGACGCGGCTCCCCGGCGATGGCCGCGAGCGTATCGGTGAGGTGGTCCAGGCCGCGCTCGGCCGCAAGGCGGCGCAGGGCGGCGCCGTCGATGGGCAGCGCCCAGGTTTTCAGGAGAGCGACCAAGTCCCCGTAGCGCTCCAGGCGCCGGTATTCGTCGTTCGAAAGACGCAGCCCCTCGCGCAGGCGCGCCGCATCCTCCCGGACCAGCACCGCGACAGCCGCGAGCCGGCGCACGGGATCCGCGAGCCCCTCGTCACGCTCGAGAGCAACGACCCGATCGAGTCGGCCGCGCTCCGGCACGCCGCCGAGAAGGAGCCCGTAGAGGCCGGCATCGGCGAGCGCGGCGACCACCTCGGCGGCTCGCCGCGTGACCAGGAGCTTCAGGAGCTCAGCCCGCACGCGCTCCCGCGAGAGTCGGGCGAGGCCCTGCCGGCCTGCGATCGCGGCTGCTAGGCCGGGCGCATCGAAGGGACCGTCTGCGTATTCGGAATGGAAGCGGAAGAAGCGGAGGATGCGCAGATAATCCTCGCGGATGCGCGTCGCCGGGTCGCCGATGAAGCGCACGCGCCGTGCGCCGATGTCGGCTTCGCCACCGGTATAGTCGTGAAGGCGCCCGTCGGCGCCGAGCGACAGCGCGTTGATGGTGAAGTCGCGCCGGCGGGCATCGGCTGCGAAATCGCGCCCGAAACGCACGACCGCGTGGCGCCCGTCGGTCTCCACGTCCTCCCGGAGAGTCGTGACCTCGAAGGGCTCGCCCTCCACGACGACTGTGACGGTGCCGTGCTCGATTCCGGTCGGGATCGCCTTGAGGCCCGCGGCCTCCGCCCGCCGGGTCGTCACGTCGGGCAGGGCGGTCGTGGTGAAATCGACTTCGGTGACGGGCCGGCTCAGGAGTGCGTTGCGCACGGCGCCGCCGACGATCCGGGTCTCTTCCCCGTCCCGGTCGAGGGCTGCCAGCAATCGCCGGATCCGCGGACGCTGCAGCAGGGCTGCCAGGGCCGCCCGGTCGAGCGAGACCGCGGCGCCACGCCCCGCCCGATCCTGTGGTCCCGGACCTGGATCCGTCATCGGAACTGCCCCGGCACGACCCGCCCCTTCTCCATGTGGGTCGGCTGGTACGGGCCCTCGCGCCGCTCGGCCGTAATTCCCGTGTAGAGCAGCGCCAGGATCACGCAGGCCAGGCCCGCGATGACGAGCCAGTTCACCTGGTCGCTCCAGGCCGCCCAGGCCAGGGGGTTGCGCCGCCGCAGCACGAGGTAAACGGCAAAGACGCCAAACGGCAGGAGGAACAGGAGCGCTTCGCCGAAAATCGCGCGTGTCATGAGTCGTGTCGCTCCCTCACCTCGCCACCGGGACCGAAGCTGCGCGACTTTCCTTCACTTGACCAGTTCTGCGGAAAGGCACCGGATGGACTCCGCCGCGGCTCCCGGAGGCGTCACGCATACAAGCGCTCGTAGAGGTTCCGGACAATCCCCGCGGTGACGCCCCAGATGTAGCGCTCGCCATACGGCATCGCGTAGTAGCGCCTCTGCCGTCCCCGCAACTCCCTCGCGTGGAGTTCGTGCCGATTCGGATCCATCAGGAAGCTCACCGGCACCTCGAAGGTGCTCGCCACCTCGCCGGGATTGAGGGACAGGTGAACCGGGGGCGTGACGAGCCCGACCACCGGCAGGACGAGGTAGTTGGAGCTCGACAGGTAAGCATCGAGATAACCGATCGGCTGCACCGTGCTGCGATCGAGGCCGATCTCCTCCTCGGCCTCCCGCAGGGCCGTGACGAGGGGCCCGGGATCGTTGGTGTCCATCTTGCCGCCGGGGAACGCGATCTGGCCGGAATGTTCGCGCAGGCCCGTGGAGCGCTCGGTGAACAGGATCGCGGGCTCCCCTTCGTGCAGGATCACGGGGACGAGCACGGCCGCCGGGCGCGGCGGGCCTCCGGTCACGAAGGGCAGCACGGGCACCGGATCGTGCGTGTGGTCGCCGACGACATTGGCGGGAGTCTCGAGCCAGCCCGGCGGCTCCGGGCGCAGGCGCTCGGCCGCTCGAGACAGGAAGTTCGGCATTTCAGTCGTGTCTGCCTGCATCGGGCAGCGTACTCCGGCTATTTCGGCGGGGTCTTGGCAGGAAAGGCGGCAGGCTCCTCGGAGCGGTCCGTGATTTCGTCCACCGGCGCAATGGCAAAGAATGCACCCTCCACGGCAATTCCGTAGACGGAGCGCCCCTCGACATTCCGCTCCTCCCCCAGATCGACGAGATCGAGCGCGAGCGCCCGCGTGACCCGGGCCCAAAGGTCCCCGCGGACCCGGACATAGGGCTTTACGCCGTCGTGCGCGTCGCGCTCGAAGCGCAGGGGATGGTCGGGGCCGACGCGGACGAGGTCGTCCACATTGGTCCTGAAGGCGATCTGGCGGGCGTCGCCCTCCCCCTCCACGGCCATCTCGACCGCGACGAATGGCGCATCGTCGACCGCGATTCCGACCCGCTCGACCGGGGTGACGAGCACGTAGCGCTCGGGGTCCCGCCGCAGGACCGTGGAAAACAGGCGCACCAACGCGGGCCGCAGGATCGGAGAGCCGTTGTAGTGCCACGTCCCGTCGGCAGCGATGCGCATGTCGATCTCGCCGCAATAGGGCGGGTTCCAACGCTCCACGGGCGGCAGGCCGCGCCGCGGCGCCTCCGATCCGAGGGCGGCTGCGAGCCGGCTCAGGGCACCGCCGGGCTGGAGGTCGGGTGACGGAGTGTCGGCGGGAGCAGTCATGCGGCCTGCGCACAAAAAAGTGAAAAGGGCAGGATCGACGCGACCCTGGCGGCTTCTAGTTCCTTCTACAGCTAAGGACGGCACCCCCGATCGTCCAGGTGACCGAGGCCTGTCGTGCGGCATCGCGGCTACACGCTCCCAGGCTGCCTCTCAACCGTGGATCTGTCGTGCGGCGGATAGACCCGCTTGCATCCGTTGACGATCCAACGGCACATTAGTGGCGGGGGCTGGTGACAAGGGAATAGAGGAGCAAACCTCATGACGGCCAGCATCGCTCAGGCGCCGACGGCTCTCGATGACGCGATCGTCCGCAATGCCGAAACCACTCTCGAGACGATCGGGCGCGCCCGCGATGCGATCCACTCCGTCATCTTCGGCCAGGAGGATGTGGTCGATCTGACGCTCATCACCATCCTGGCCTGCGGCCACGGTCTGCTCGTCGGCGTGCCCGGCCTCGCCAAGACGAAGCTCGTCGAGACGCTCGGCACCGTGCTGGGGCTCGATGCCCGACGGGTGCAGTTCACCCCGGATCTCATGCCGTCCGATATCCTCGGCTCCGAGATCCTGGACGAGGGCGCGGACCGCCGCCGGTCCTTCCGCTTCGTGCGAGGGCCCATCTTCGCCCAGTTGCTGATGGCGGACGAGATCAACCGCGCGAGCCCTCGCACCCAGTCGGCCCTGCTGCAGGCCATGCAGGAATACCACGTCTCGGTCGGTGGCGAGCGCTACGACCTGCCGCGGCCCTTCCACGTGCTCGCGACCCAGAACCCGATCGAGCAGGAGGGCACCTATCCCCTGCCCGAGGCGCAGCTCGACCGATTCCTGCTCGAAATCGACGTACATTACCCCGACCGCGACGCGGAGCGCCGCATTCTGCTCGAAACCACGGGTGCGGAGAGCGTCAGGCCCACGGCCGTGATGGACGCGGAATCGCTCCTTTCGGCGCAGCGCCTGGTGCGCCGGCTCCCCGTCGGCGAGAGCGTCGTGGAGGCGATCCTCGACCTCGTGCGCTCGGCTCGGCCCGGCGAGGGCGCCGCGGACGTCACCGATAAGCTCCTCTGGGGACCGGGCCCTCGCGCCTCGCAGGCTCTGATGCTCGCCGTACGTGCCCGCGCCCTGATCGCGGGTCGGGTCGCCCCGTCGGTGGCCGACGTGATCGCGCTGGCGGAACCGGTGCTGAAGCACCGCATGGCCCTCACCTTCTCGGCCCGTGCCGACGGCGAGACCGTGTCCGAGGTCATCCGACGCCTCACGGCGCGGCTGAGCTCCTGAGAGGGGCGGCCCCGATGGCCCGGGTCCAGGTCCTCCCCGCGGAGGCACGCTCTCCCGGCCGGCACGAGACCGATGCCGCGATCTCGCTCGCCAAGCGCATGCCGCGCCTGGTGCTCGAGGCGCGCCGCGTCGCGGCGACGCTGGCCCATGGCATCCACGGGCGCAGACGCGCCGGGACCGGTGAAAGCTTCTGGCAGTTCCGCCCCTTCGTGACCGGCGAGGCGGCGGCGCGTGTCGATTGGCGCCGCTCGGGCCGGGACGACCGCCTTTATGTGCGCGAGCGCGAATGGGAAACCGCCCACACGGTCTGGCTCTGGATGGACCGCTCGGCCTCCATGGGCTTTGTGTCCGACCTCGCCCAGGCGCCCAAGATCGAGCGCGCCCTGGTGCTGGGGCTTGCCCTGTCGGACACCTTCGTGAATGCAGGCGAGCGGGTCGGGCTTCTCGGCCTCATGGCGCCCCGTGCCTCGCGGCAGATCGCAGAGAAGATCGGCGAGACGCTCGTGGCCGACCGCTGGTCGCTCGAGGACGATCTCCCTCCGGGCGCGCCCGTCGCTAGCCTCGACGAGGCGGTCCTGATCGGCGACTTCCTCTCGCCCGTGAGCAACATCGAGGCGGTCGTGGAGGGCATTTCCGCCCGCGGCGCCCGCGGCCACCTCGTCATGATCGTCGATCCCGTGGAGGAGACGTTCCCGTTCCAGGGCCAGGCCGTGCTGCACGACCTCGAAGCGGGCCTGCACCTGCGGGTCGGCGATGCCGGTGCCTGGGGGCGAGCCTACCGTGAGCGCATCGCCCGCCACCGCGGGGCCATCGAGGACATCGTCCGCCGCCGCGGCTGGACGCTCACGATTCACCGCACCGATCGGCCCGCGAGCGAGGCGGCGCTCCGCCTCGTCACCCTCGTGGCCACGGCGCGCGGCGCAGGGTTCGGGGGACGGTAGCAATGCCCTCCCACTTCGTCCGCAGCCGCCGCAGCCCCCTCCCTCGCGCGCCATTCCGCCGGGGGTGGACTCCCGGAAAGCCCTGATCCGATGCTCGGTCTGCCCCTGACCTTCGCGGCCCCCCTGGTTCTCGCCGCCCTCGCGGCGCTGCCGGCGATCTGGCTGCTGCTCAAGATCACGCCGCCCCAGCCGAGGCGCGTGGACTTCCCCCCGTTGCGCATTCTCGCCGACCTTCTCCCCGAGAAGGAGACCCCGGCCCGCACGCCCTGGTGGCTCCTGGTTCTGCGGCTCGTGCTCGCCGCCTTCCTGATCCTTGCGGCCGCAGGTCCGGTCTGGAACCCCTCCGCGGCGGATGCGGGCCGCGGGCCGCTGCTTCTTCTCGTCGACAACGGCTTCACGGCCGCCCACGACTGGCGCGAGCGCCTCGGCCTCGCGGTCGAGCGGGTCGAGGCTGCAGGCCGCGAAGGGCGCGCGCTTGCGGTGGTCGGGCTCGCGGATCGCCCCGGCAACGTCCAGCCCTCGAACCCGGCGGCGATCCTGGAGCGGGTGCGGACCTTCCGCCCTCAGCCGCATCTGCCGGACCGGAGTGTCCATCTCGAGGCGATCGGCCGATTTCTCGAGGCCGCGCCGGATGCGGAAATCGTGTGGATCAGCGACGGGGTCGCCGGCGTTGATGCGCAAGCCTTCACCGAGGGTCTGGCGCGCATGGCCACGGATCGCCCGCTTACGGTCTTCAAGACGGAGCGCGCCTCGGCGCTCGCCATCGCCGGAACCGAGAATGCGGCGGGCGAACTCACGGCGCGTGTCGTGCGGCCGGAGCCCAACGGGCGCGATTCCGGCCTTCTGCGCGCCCTCGACCTCAAGAACCTGCCCCTCGCGGACGCCCGGTTCACCTTCGAGCCCGGAGCCACCGAGGCCAGTGCCCGGTTCGACCTGCCGATCGAGGTCCGGAATTCGATCGCTCGCATCGAGATCCTCGGCGAAGGATCGGCGGGCGCGGTGACGCTCCTCGACGAGCGCGGCAAGCGCCGCCGGGTCGGGCTCGTCTTCGGCGGCACCACCGATCAGGCCCAACCGCTGCTGGCGCCGACCTACTACATCGCCAGGGCGCTCGGTCCCTATGCGGAGGTCCGCGAGGGTCGCGGCGGCGTTGCGGATGCCGTACGCCAGCTCATCGACGAGCAGGTCTCGATCCTGGCGCTCGCCGATGTCGGCGGCCTCGACCGGGAGACCCAGGAGCGGATCACCGTCTTCGTGGAAAAGGGCGGGCTGCTCCTCCGCTTTGCCGGATCCAGGCTCGCGGCCGGCAATGACGACCTCGTGCCGGTGCGCCTGCGCCGCGGCGGTCGCAGCCTCGGAGGCGCTCTCTCCTGGGATACGCCGCGCACGTTCGCGCCGTTCACCCGCGAGAGCCCGTTCTTCGGTCTCGACGTCCCGAGCGAAATCGGCATCCGCCGCCAGATCCTGGCGGAGCCGGACAGCGACCTGGCCTCCAAGACCTGGGCCTCGCTCGTGGACGGAACGCCGATCGTGACGGCGACGAAGCGGGGCGAAGGCCTGATCGTGCTCTTCCACGTCACCGCCGACACGACCTGGTCGAACCTGCCCCTCTCCGGGCTTTTCGTCGACATGCTGCGCCGGATCGCGGCGCTCGCCGGCACGCCGGACGACATCGGTGCGGAAGCGCGCCAGGCAGCCGCGAGCCAGACCGTGGCCCCACGCCTGACGCTCGACGGCTTCGGCGGGTTCGTTTCGGCGCCGGCCACCGCCCGAGCCGTCACCCGCGACTATCAGGGCCGCGCCACCGACGAGCATCCGCCGGGCTTCTACGGGCCGGTGGACAGCAGCCTTGCGGTCAATGCGCTGCTCCCGGCCGATCGTCTCGCGGCCCTCGACTTTGCACCCTTGAAGGCCCGCGTCGCGCCGCTGGAGGGTGCCAAGACCCTGGACCTGCGCGCGCCGCTCCTGACGCTGGCGCTGCTTCTCTTCCTCGCCGACACCCTCGCTTCCCTGTGGCTGGGCGGGCACCTCACCAACCTGACCGGCCGCCTGCGCCGGGCAGGCGCCGCAGCCGCCCTGCTTCTCGCCGCTTTCGCCGCGGGAACGCCGCAGGAAGCCGGCGCTCAGGGCACGCCCGCACCGCTGCCGCCGATCACCCGCGAGGGCGCGGAAGCCGCCCTCGTGACGCGGCTCGCCTACGTTGTGACCGGCGACGCGCAGGTCGACGAGACGAGCCGCGCCGGCCTGGCGGGCCTCACCCAGGTGCTTGCGAGCCGCACGGCCCTGGAGCCCGGCGATCCGGTCGGCGTCGATCCCAACCGGGACGAACTCGCCTTCTATCCCGTGCTCTACTGGCCGATCGCGGCCGGGCGGCCGGTGCCCGGCGAGACCGTGATGCGCCGGATCGACGCCTTCATGAAGGGCGGCGGCACGGTGATTTTCGATACACGCGACGCGCTCAGCGTCCGCCCGGGCGGCGCGCCCTCGCCGGAAGGACAGGCGCTCCGCCGGATGCTCGCTACGCTCGACATCCCTGAGCTCGAGCCCGTGCCGCGCGACCACGTGCTCACCAAGACGTTCTACATCCTCGACCATTTCCCGGGCCGCTACGCATCGAGCCAGACCTGGGTCGAGGCCCTGCCGCCCGAAACCGAGGGGACCGAGCGCCGCCCGGCCCGCTCGGGCGACGGCGTCTCGCCGCTCATCATCACGGGCAACGATCTTGCCGCGGCCTGGGCCGTGGGGCGCCGGGGCGAGGCGCTCTACCCCCTCGTCGGGGGCGATCCGCGCCAGCGCGAGATGTCCCTGCGCGGAGGCGTCAACATCGTGATGTACGCGCTCACCGGCAACTACAAAGCCGACCAGGTCCACGTGCCCGCCCTGCTCGAACGGCTCGGCCAGTGACCGGATGCCGAATCACGAAGGGCTTATTCCGCTCAAGCTGGGGGCCTGCCGGAGGCCGGTGCCTTGCCGAGGCCACAGGAGCGCCGAACGTTTCACTGCCGGACCGGGCCTCTGCGCCCTGAGCCCGGCCCCTAGGAGACCGCTTTGCTCTCTCTCAGTTTCTCGCCCCTGATCCCTACCTATGCCCTCTGGGCCCTCGGGGCCGCGGTGGTGCTTTTGGTGGGGCTCGCCGCGGCGTCGCGCGGGGCGATCGCCATCCTGCGGGCCGTGGCGCTCGGCATCGTTCTCCTCGCCCTCGCCAACCCTTCGCTGATCCAGGAGGAACGCGAGAAGGTGAAGGACATCGTCGCGGTGGTCGTCGACCGCTCCACGTCCCAGACGCTGGGCGACCGCGCCGCCATGACGACCCGGGTCCGCGACGAGCTGCAGCGCCGCTTCGGCAGCCTCCCCGATGTCGAGCCCCGCTTCATAGAGGCCCAGGACGGCGAAGGCGACGATGGCACGAGGCTGTTCGCTGCGCTCTCGAACGGCCTCGCCGACGTGCCTCCGGATCGCATCGCGGGCGTCGTGATGATCACCGATGGGGTGATCCACGACCTGCCGCCCTCCGCGGAGGCTCTGGGATTCCGCGCTCCGCTCCATGCCCTGGTGACCGGGCGTCCAAACGAGCGCGACCGGCAGATCAAGCTCCTCGAGGCGCCGCGCTTCGGGATCGTCGGAAAGGAGCAGACGATCCGGGCCGAGGTGCTGGAGCGCGGCGGCACCGGCTCCGCCATGGTGACCGTGCGCCGGGACGGGCAGCTGTTCCAGCGCCAGACGGTGCGGACCGGCACGCCGTTCTCGATCCGGGTCCGGGTGGAGCACGGCGGACCGAACGTGGTGGAGCTCGAGGCGGAATCGCTGCCCGATGAGCTGACGCAGGCCAACAACCGGGCCGTCGTGACCGTCGAGGGGATCCGCGAGAAGCTGCGCGTTCTGCTCGTCTCCGGCGAGCCGCACGCGGGCGAGCGCACGTGGCGCAACCTGCTGAAGTCGGACGCCAACGTGGACCTCGTCCACTTCACGATCCTGCGCCCGCCCGAGAAGCAGGACGGCACGCCGATCAACGAGCTCTCGCTCATCGCCTTCCCGACCCGCGAGCTGTTCCAGACCAAGATCAAGGAATTCGACCTCATCATCTTCGATCGGTACGCCAATCAGAGCGTGCTGCCCTCGACCTATTTCGAGAACATCGTGCGCTACGTCCGCGACGGCGGCGCCGTGATGGTGGCTGCGGGTCCGGAATTCGCCGGCATCGCGAGCCTTGCCCGCACGCGCCTCTCGCCGATCATCCCCGGCAATCCGGACGGGCGCATCGTGGAGCAGCCCTACAAGGCGCGCATCACCGACCAGGGCGAGCGCCACCCGGTGACCCGCGACCTGCCGGGATCCGAGCAGGAGCCGCCCGCCTGGGGCGAGTGGCTGCGCATCATCGGGGCCCAGGTGCCCGCCAACCAGGCGCTCATGTCGGGCGCCAACGACCTGCCGCTCCTGGTCCTGCGGCGGGAAGAGAAGGGCCGAGTCGCGCTCCTGCTCTCCGACCATGCCTGGCTCTGGGCGCGGGGCTACCGCGAGGGCGGACCCCATCTCGACCTGCTGCGCCGCATGGCCCACTGGCTCATGAAGGAGCCGGCCCTGGAAGAGGAGGCCCTGCGCGCGAGCGTCGCCGGCCGGGATATCCGGGTCGAGCGCCAGACGCTGCGTGACAGCGCCGACCCCGTGACGCTGACGACGCCGAGCGGCACGGAACGCACCCTCCCCCTGACCGAGGAGCGCCCCGGCCTCTTCACCACGCGGGTCGAGAGCCGGGAGCTCGGCCTCCACACCCTGCGCTCCGGGGAGCTTTTCGCGTTCGTGAGCGTCGGACCGGCCAATCCGCGCGAACTCTCCGACGTGTTCAGCAGTCCCGAGCCGATCCAGCCGCTGGCACAGGCCACCGGCGGCTCCGCCCGCCGGGTGGCCGGCGACAGCGGCACCGATGTCTCGGTGCCGCGCATCCAGGTGGTGCGCTCCGGGTCCCGGTTCGCGGGCGGCGACTGGATCGGCATCCGCCCGAGCGAGAGCGCTATCGTCCGTGGCGTATCCGTCTTCCCGCTCGCGCTAGGGCTGCTCGGCCTTGCGCTCCTCATCGGCACCACGCTCGCGACCTGGATCGCGGAGGGGCGGCGCGGGCATGCCTGAGGCGTGGGGTCCTGACGATGCGGGAACGGACACTTCCGTCAGGAGCCGCGGCAGCGTAGCAATAGCTGTCCACGAGGGTTGAAATGACGATTCGATGCGCTGTTGCTGCCCTGGCTCTGAGCTTGATCGGCTCGCAGGCCAGTGCCTTCGACTTCACGACCGAGCGGTTCGATGCACGGGTTGGCCGGCGCGTGGTGCCCGTGACGGCTCGGCTCGCGACCGAAGGGCTCGGCTATTCGGTCGTGCAGGACATCCCCGACGCGCGCGGGCGCTTCCGCGTCCAGGTGACCTGCCGTGAGGGCGGCTTCCGGCGGACCCTGTGCCCGACGCCGGCCCACGAGGCCTATTGCCCGTGGGCCCGGATCGCCTGCCGCTGAGCCGGATCGATCGCCTCTACTCGCGAGGCGCGACCGGCCTGCACCTTTTTCCGGTCGCCCATAGCTAGGGCTGCGTCAGGAATCCCGCCGCGGGGTCACCATGCCGCGCGAGCGCTCCAGCGCACCCTCTTCGAGGTCGAGCGCGAGGAACCGGTCCGGGTTGACGGGTCCGGGCAATTCGAGTTGGCGGGCAGGGATCCGGCGGAAGCCGAAGCGGCTGTAATAGGGCTCGTCGCCGACGAGCAGCACCAGCGCGTGGCGTCCGTCCCGCGCCGTTTCGATGCAGCGCCGCAGGAGCGCGCCGCCGATCCCACGGTTCTCGAAGGCGGGATCGACCGTGAGCGGGCCGAGCATCAAGGCCGGGGTTTCGCCCGCGAAGATCGGGCTGACGCGAACGGAGCCAACGAGGAGCGTCCCGACCAGCGCCGTGAACGAGAGATCCAGCAGGTGCGGCGCACCTTCGCGCAGCCGGAAGGCCGTGCGGGCGAAGCGACCGGGGCCGAAGGCGCGCTCGTGCAGGCGCTCGATGGCAGCGGCATCAGTGGGCAGTTCGGGTCGGATGACCAGCGAGAGTTCGGTCATGGGGATTCCAGCGGATTCGGGGGACGAGGACGTGCGAAGTCGGCGCGGTGCGCTCAGGCCATCCGTCGTCGCTGGATCCGGTGGGCTGCCATGGGCCGCTCGCTCCCCGCGCCTCGAACTGGCGCGCCGCGGGCCATAGCAGCGCTGGGGCGAGTGTGCAAACGCTTCCGGAAGACCGACGATGCCGGAGAGCACGCTGGCGCTTTCGCCTCCGCTCACCAGGCCTCCGGGAGACTCCCCTTGCCTGCGGCGATTTCCTGAAGTCGGCGGCGCGTCGGGGCCGTGGTGGCTTCGGGCAAGGCGTCGAGCGCGAAGAATCCGGTCTCGGCGATCTCACGGTCCGGGCGCTTCTCCGCGGTGATCGCGAAGTCGCGCACCACGTACACGAGGACATGATCGCGCTTGCCGACCTTCCGGTTGAAGAACACCCCGTGGAGGCGCGGCGGACCCGTGAGCGCGACGCAGGCCTCCTCGTCCAGCTCCCGGGCCAATGCGGCCAAAGCCGTCTCGCGCGGCTCGACCCCGCCGCCGGGCATGTGCCAGCCCCTGGTATAGGTGTGGCGCACGAGCAGGACCCGATTTTCGGCGTCGATCACAGCTGCGCGGACACCGAGGGTAAGCCCGCGCGTGATCCGCCAGTAGCGATGAAGCACCGGCCGCACGAGGGCCTCGAAGCGACGGATGGGAGGGGCTGCCGGGGGATTGCGCGGAGGCATGGCGCATCATGTCACGGGCGGATCGGGTTAAGGAAGCCTGAACAAAGACATTCCTGTAGCGCATAGCAGACAGGGAAACATCGGTGAGGCATAGCGTGATTGAAGGGCCTATATGAAACGGACACGCTTTCAGGTCCCATCATGATCCTCGCTTTCATTCTCTCCCGCCTCAACCGCTACGCCGCTCCCCAGGTCCGCTTCGTGTGGTCCCCGGCCCTCGATTTGAAGGACCGGACGGTGTTCTCGACGCTTCTCCCTGGCGCGCAGTACTGACACGCTCGGGGTCGCGCCTTGCCGCGGCAAGTGGGCAATTTTTCCCGCGCTGCTCAGGCGGCGCCGTGCTCGTAAGTTGATCGCTCAGGGCTCTGGTGTCGCTTTCCCCTGGAGAATGAAAGGTCACCTTACGTCCGCCCTCCCGCAGGAGCGCGAGCCGATCAGGGTGCGTCCTCCCCAGGGATGCTCCCCCGTCGTCGGTTCCACCGGCGAGTGCTCCCGGATGCACCTCCTTGCCACGCTTCGCACGTCTCCTTAGACCTTTTCTAAGGAGACGACGATGAAAGCCCTGTCGGAGCTCACCGAGCGCGAAGTCCTGGCGCTCGCTATTGCCAACGAGGAAGAGGATTCGCGGATCTACCAGAGCTTCGCGGACCGTCTGCGGCCGGAATTTCCGGCGTCTGCCGCCGTCTTCGACGAGATGGCCGAGGAGGAGCGCGGCCACCGGGCCGGGCTCTACGACGCCTACCGCAGCCGCTTCGGCGAGCATCTGCCGCCGATCCGGCGCGAGGATGTTCGTGGCTTCCTCAAGCGCCGCACCACCTGGTGGAGCCCGAACCTCGACCCCGGCAAGATGCGCCGGGAGGCAGCCCTGATGGAACTCCAGGCCGCCAACTTCTACGACCGTGCCGCCGCCCAGGCCCGCGACGTCTCGGTGCGCGAGCTCTTTGTGAAGCTCGCAGAGGTCGAGCGGGGACACGAGCGCAGGGCCGATGCCTTGCAGGACGCGCATCTGACCTCCGACGCCGCGGCTGCGGAGGAGACCAGCAAGCACCGCCTCTTCGTGCTGCAATACGTGCAGCCGGGCCTCGCCGGCCTCATCGATGGGTCGGTCTCGACGCTCGCGCCGCTCTTCGCCGCTGCGTTCGCGACCCACAACAACTGGGAGACGTTCCTGGTCGGGCTCGCGGCCTCCGTAGGGGCCGGGATCTCCATGGGCCTCACCGAGGCACTCTCGGATGACGGGCTGATCACCGGCCGCGGCTCGCCCTGGCTGCGCGGCCTCGTCTGCGGGGCGATGACGGCGGTCGGAGGCCTCGGCCACACCCTGCCCTATCTCGTGCCCGATTCCTGGCCGAACGCCTTTCTGGTCGCGACCGTCGTCGCGGCCATCGTGGTCGCGGTCGAGCTTGTCGCCATTTCCTGGATCCGCACCAAGTACATGGACACGCCGTTCCTGCGGGCCGCGTTCCAGGTGGTGGTTGGCGGCGTGCTGGTGCTGCTGGCCGGAATCTTCATCGGAAGCGCTTGAGTTACGGCGGTCCCGCTTGACCTCGACGAACAGCCGACCGAACTCTGCGCGGTCTCCGGGGTTTGTTCTGCCGCATGTACCGCATTGCGCACCTCACCGATCCGCATGTCGGCCCTCTGCCACGGCCGAAGCTGCGGCATCTGCTCAACAAGCGGATCACGGGCTACGTCAACTGGCGCCGCTCCCGGCGCGAACTCCACGACATGGAGTTGCTGGCCGAGCTCGTCGCCGACATCAAGGCGCAGAAGCCCGACCACGTCATCTGCACGGGCGATACCTGCAATATCGGCCTGCCCAGCGAATGGGAGACGTCCCGGGAATTCATGGAGACCCTCGGCTCTCCCCAGGACGCCACCTTCGTGCCTGGCAACCACGACGCCTACGTGCCGGGCTCGCTCGAAGGGCTGCTCAAAGAGGTCGGGCCCTGGACGAGCGGCGACGGCGTGCCCCAGGCCTTCCCCTTCGTGCGGCGCCGCGGCCCCGTCGCCCTGGTGGGCCTCTCCTCCGCGATTCCGACCTTGCCTTTCGTGGCGACCGGCCGCGTCGGATCGAGGCAGAGCAAGGAAACCGAGACCATCCTGACCGAGCTCGGCCGAGACCCGGACTGCTTTCGCATCGTGCTGATCCACCACCCGCCCCACCGGGGCGGCGCCGAATCCGGCCGCGAGCTTACCGACGCCCCCCGCTTCGAAAGCGTGATCGCACGTGCCGGCGCCGAGCTCGTGCTCCACGGCCACAATCACGTCGGGTCGGTCGCCTTCCTGCCCGGGCCCCGCGGCCGCGTGCCGGTGATCGGCGCGCCCTCGGCTTCCTCCCGCGGCGGTACCCTCATCCACAAGGCGGGCTACCACCTCTTTACGATCGGGCGGGATGAGACAGGATTCTTCCTCACCGCGCAGCTGCGGGGCCTGCGCACGGACGGGACGGTCGGCGATTGCGGCATGCTCTCGCTGAACCGGCCTGACCCGATCTCCGGGGCGCTCAAGACCTGACGGCACCGCCCATTCACTGAGCCAGCCGCCTCCGCAGCCACCGTTCCTCGAAGTCCATGACGTCACCGCCCCTGTCCCCGAGTGCCGAGCGCGTCCGCGATGCTGCCGCGCGGCTCGGCCTTGCGATCGCGATCCGCGAGATGCCGCAATCGACCCGAACCGCGGACGAGGCCGCCTCCGCCTGCGGCTGCCGCATCGGCCAGATCGTGAAGTCGCTGGTGTTCGCGGGTGGAGCCTCGGGTGAGCCGCACCTGCTGCTGGTCTCGGGCAAGAACCGCGTCGATGAAGCCGGCGTCGCCGGCTCGATCGGCGAAGCGCTCGTGAGGCCCGGTGCCGCCCAGGTCCGGGCCTGGACAGGATACGCGATCGGCGGGATCCCTCCCTTCGGCCATGAACGTCCGATGCGGACCTTCCTGGACCGCGACCTGCTCGCCTTCGATGAGGTCTGGGCCGCCGCCGGCACCCCGAACGCCGTGTTCGCAATCGATCCGCGGGAGCTGGCCCGGGCGACAGGCGCCGCGATCATACCCATGACATAGCAAGGATGAGCATTCGGAGCTGGGTCGCGCAGGTGCTCAAGCAGGAATCCATCCGTTTGTTAGATAGCCGGCATAGACAAGCTTAGTCTGTACTTTTCGCGGAAAAATGGTCGATTACGCCTATTGGGCCGGGGGCCAAGTCCAATTCTTGGAATTCTTCTAGGTAATGGAGGAGTTCCTGGAACCGCTCAGCTATTCCGTCGTTGATGCGGGCAGCGAGAAGCCGGCCGGGAATCCGCATTGCGACCTGGCGCGACCGACTGCTTTCGCCCAACAGGAGCAAAATCCGATGATGAAACACGTCGCCCTCGCCGCCGTTTTGGCGGCCTGCGCCACCCCCGCCGCTGCACAGCAGATGCAGCATCATGGCATGTCGGGCCATCAGGGCATGACCACGACACGGCAGGTCGTGGTCCAGCCCGGAGCTGCCCCGATGCGCATGGACCGTGAAACATTCCGGATGATGGCCATGATGTCGGACGGATTCGAGATCGCCTCGAGCCGGCTCGCCATGGAGCGCTCGCGCAACCCGCGCGTCCTGGCTTATGCCCAGCAGATGATCCGCGACCACAGCATGACGAGCCAGGCTCTCAACGGCGGCCGGGCCGTTTATGCCGAGACCGGCGACCTCGTGACGGGCTCGATTGCTGGGTCGGCGGTCGGCGCGGGCGTCGGCTTCCTGGCCGGGGGGCCGGTCGGCGCTGCCGTCGGTGCGGGTGTCGGAGCCACCACGGGCTCCGTGGCCGCGGCTCCGATCCGCACCGCCGTTCCGCTCGACGCCGAGAAGGTCGGGATGCTGAACCAGCTCGCCGCCGCGGACGGCCGCCAGTTCGACCGTCTCTACGGACGCATGCAGGCGGCCTCGCACCAGCAGGCGCTGGCTCTCTTCACGTCCTACGCCCAGGCTGGTGACGATCCTGCCATGCGGGCTTTCGCCCAGCAGACGATTCCGCATCTGGAGATGCATTACAGCCAGGCCCGGCGCCTGCCGCGCTAAGCCGATCCGCGCTTGCGATGGAGCGGCGGCCCTCCTCCCGGCCGCCGCTTCTCGTTTGGGGGTCAGGCGCGCAGGAAAGCCTCGACGGCCTCGCGCCGCGGCATCGGGGCCACCGCCCCGTGACCGAGGGTCGACAGCGCGGCCGCCGCATTCGCATAGGCCGCGGCCCGGAACGGATCGCCGTGGACGATCCACTCGGCCAGGAATGCACCGTCGAAGGTGTCGCCCGCGCCGGTGGCATCGACCGCCGCCACGGGCCGCGCCGGGATGACCTGGCGCTCTTGCGCCGTCGCGACCATCGTGCCGTCCTTGCCCATGGTGAGCGCAACGATGCGGCAGCCGAGGTCAAGGTAGAACGAGCAGATGTCCTCCGGCCGCTCCAAGCCCGTGAGCTGACAGGCATCGTCCAGGCCCGGCCGCGCAATGTCGGACAGCGCCGCTGCGGCATGGATGACTGCTCGCGCCCGCTCCAGGGGCCAGAGACGCAGGCGCAGGTTCGTGTCGTAGCTCACCGCCGTCCCGTTCTCGCGGGCATGCCGGATCGCGGCGAACCCCGCATCCGCGCAGGACGTCGAGATGGCCTGGCTGATGCCGGAAAGGTGCAGAACTTTCGCGCTCGCAATCGCATCGAGGGGTAGGTCCGCGGGCCCCACGAGGCTTGCGGCGGATCCGGCGCGGAAATAGCTGAACTCGTGCCCCTCATCCCCGTAGGAGATGAAGTAGATCCCGGTACGTGATCCCGGCGGCAGACGAACCGTGCTGCGGTCGACGTTTTCCCGGTCCCACAGCTTCAGGAAGTCGCGGCCGAAAGCATCGTCTCCCATGAAGGCGAAAACGCTGGCCTTCGCGCCCTGCCGGGCGGCCGCGATCGCAGCGTTCGACACGTCGCCGCCGTGGCCGGGCAGGAACAGGCGTTCGCCCCCGCGCTCGACTTCCGCGAATTCCATCAGGGGCTCGCCGAAGGCGAGGATGTCCAGGGTTTTCATGGCGGTCCCCGAGGGTTGAGACAGGCTGCGCTGCGCGGTTGCGGTCTTTCAGGAGGTGCGGGGCAGGCCCCTCACCGGACGGACACATGGGGCATGGCGATGGGAAGCTCGCTTCCCATCGCGACCACCTTGCCGGGATTGAGGATGTTCTGCGGGTCGAGCGCGGCCTTGAGCGTCCGCATGAGGTCGACCGCGACCGGATCCTTGTAATGGGGCAGCTCGTCCCGCTTCAGCAGTCCGATGCCGTGCTCCGCCGAGATGGAGCCGTTCATGGCCTGGACGATATCGTGGACGATGCGGTTGAAGCGCTCCCACTCGGCGAGAAACGCCGCCTTGTCCATGCCGACCGGCTGCGAGAGATTGAAGTGGATGTTCCCGTCGCCGAAATGGCCGAAGGGGCAGACCCGGACGCCAGGCATCGCGACCTCGCAGGCCGCCGTCGCGACCTCGATGAACTCGGCAACCCGCGAGACCGGGACCGACACGTCGTGCTTGATCGAACCGCCCTCGCGGCCCTGCACCTCGGAGAGCATCTCGCGCAGGTACCAGAGCGCCTTGTTCTGTCCCTCGCTCGCGCCGATGGTCGCGTCCTCCACGAGGCCGGATTCGATCGCCTCGCCCAGGACCGTCTCGAACACGCCCTGGAGATCCGCATCCTCCCGCGGCGAGGTGAGCTCGATCAGCGCATAGGAATTGTGATCTCCGGCCAGCGGGCGCACAGCCCCGGGGGCGTGCTTGAGCACCACCTCGAGCGCGAAGCGCGGCATGTATTCGAACGCCGTGAGCGTGTCGCCCGCGACGGCGCGCAGGCGCTCGAACAGGCGTAGGGCATCCGCAGGGGAGGCGAATCCCGCGAAGGCGGTCGCCTTGGCGCGCGGGCGCGGGAACAGCTTCACAACCGCGGCCGTGATGATGCCGAGCGTGCCCTCCGAGCCGACGAACAGGTTCTTGAGGTCGTAGCCGGTGTTGTCCTTGCGCAGGCCCTTCAGCCCGTTCCAGACCCGGCCATCCGCCAGCACGACCTCGAGGCCGAGCACCAGTTCACGCGCATTGCCGTAGCGCAGCACCGCGGTGCCGCCGGCATTGGTCGCGAGGTTGCCGCCAATCCGGCACGAGCCCTCCGAGGCGAGCGAGAGGGGGAAGAGGCAATCTGCGGCCTCCGCGGCGTCCTGGACGGCCTTCAGGGTGCAGCCGGCTTCGACGGTCAGCGTGGCGTTGACGGCATCGACCTCCCGGACCCGGTCGAGACGGGCGAGCGAGAGCACCACGCCGCCGAAGGGCACGCCGCCGCCCACGAGGCCGGTGTTGCCTCCCTGGGGGACGACCGCCGCGCCCGCGGCGGCGCACTCGCGGACCACGAAGGCAACCTCCTCGGTGTCGCGAGGGCGCACCACCGCAAGCGCCGAGCCTTTGTAGAGGCCGCGCGACTCGGCGAGATACCCCGCCATGTCGCCCTCGGTGGTGAGCACGTGGCCGGCGCCGAGGCGCTGCGCGAGCGTCGCGAGGAGGGTTTCAGGGGGGGCAGCATGGATCGTCATCGCTCGGTCCTCGTCTTGGACCTGTCATTGCGCCTCCCGCGCCGGATCGCAAGACCGGCAGGCCAGGGAGCGAGGACGCAGGGCGTCCTTGGCGCACGAGGCTGGTCCGACCCCGGCGCCGCACGAGCCCGGCCGCGAAGCTCGGCCAGGGCTTGCCATCTCCTGCAGGTTGCAGATTACTGAGCGTTCCGCTGTCGGCATCCGTCCGCCGCAGCCCAACATCTGTCCCGGTCCGAGACTGGCCGGCGAAAGGGACCCACCATGATGCTGACCAAAACCTTAAGCCTTGCGCTCCTGGGCTCCGCTCTCGCCCTCTCGGGCGCTGCAGCCCAACAGAAGACCCTGAAGATTGCCACCGAGGGCGCCTACGCGCCCTGGAACATGACCGCTGCGGGCGGCAAGCTCGAAGGTTTCGAGATCGACCTCGCCAATGACCTGTGTGCCCGCATGAAGGTGACCTGCGAGGTGGTGGCGCAGGATTGGGACGGCATCATCCCGGCCCTTCAGGCCAAGAAGTACGACGCCATCATGGCCGGGATGTCGATCACCGACGAGCGTCTCAAGGTCATCGAGTTCTCGGCCCCCTACGCCAACGATCCGAACGGCATCGCGGTGCCGAAGAATTCGGATCTCGCAAAGATGCCGGGCACGGGCCAGCGTTACAGCCTCAACACGCAGGAAGCCGAGGCCCAGAAGGCGATCGACGCCATAAAGCCCGTGCTCAAGGGCAAGACCGTCGGCGTGCAGGGCTCCACCACGCACGCGAACTTCGCCGAGAAGTACCTGAAAGGGACGGTCGAAGTCCGTGAGTACAAGAACACCGAGGCTCACGACCTCGACCTCGCGGCAGGCCGCATCGACGCCATCCTGGCGGATTCTGCGACCCTCCGCGGCACGCTCGCAAAGCCGGAATTCAAGGATTACGTGATTGTCGGCCCCGGCTTCACAGGCGGTGTGCTGGGCCGCGGCGTCGGGGTGGGCCTGCGTAAGGACAACAAAGAGCTGAAGGCGAAGTTCGACGAGGCCATCAAGGCCGCGATAGCCGACGGCACGGTGAAGAAGCTTTCGGAAAAGTGGTTCAAGGGCGACCTGACGCCCCAGAGCTAACGTGACAGGGGGCGCTTGCCGAGCCCGGCTCGACCGGACCCTTTCGCCCGACCTGTGAGGCGCCCTGCTTCGACCTCGTGAAGGCGCGGCTTCAACCGCGCCTTTCCTGTTGCTGCAATCGATTTCGGCGGCAGGCGGCGCAATTTCAGCCCTCGCAGGGCTTGCGCTTGCGCGACCTTTCCGGTTGGCTTCGCGGGATCGGGAGGGGCCCGCCGGGCCGCCGCTCCCCGGCGCAGGCGGTGCCGCCAAGACCGCCAGAGATACAGGGGAACAGGCATGACGTTCATCAAGACCCTCACGCTCGCCGTGATCGGCGCAGGCCTCGCGGTCGGGGCAGCCTCCGCGCAGGGCAAGAAGTGGGAGACCGTGAAGATCGCCACGGAAGGCGCCTACGCCCCCTGGAATTTCACAGGCCCTAACGGGAAGCTCGATGGCTTCGAGGTCGAGCTTGCCAACGAACTCTGCGCCCGCGCCAAGGTGAAGTGCGAGGTCGTCGCGCAGGATTGGGACGGCATCATCCCGGCCCTGCAAGCCGGCAAGTACGACGCTATCATGGCGGGCATGAACATCACGGACAAACGCCTCGAGGTCATCAACTTCTCGCAGCCTTATGCCACGACCCCGCACGGCTGGGGCGTCATGAAGGAGTCCGACCTCGCGAAGCTGCCGGGCACCGGCACCACCGTGAGCTTCGAAAAGGACCCCGAGGGGGCCAAGAAGGCGATCGAGGCCTGGAAGCCGCTCCTCAAAGGCAAGACCGTCGGCGTGCAGACCTCGACCGTGAACTCGCAGTTCCTGGAGAAGTACCTCAAGGACACGATCACGATCCGCGAGTACAAGACCACCGAACAGCACGACCTCGACCTCGCCGCCGGGCGCGTCGACGCCATCTTCGCTGGCCACGGCGCGCTCGCCGCCACGAAGGAGAAGCCCGAGTTCAAGGACATGGTGATCGCCGGCACCGGCATGCGCGGCGACGTGCTCGGCCGCGGCGTTGCGGTCGGCATGCGCAAAGCCGACACCGAGCTGAAGGCCCTGTTCGACGATGCCATCAAGGCCGTGATCGCCGACGGGACAATGAAGAAGCTCTCGGAGAAGTGGTTCAAGATCGACGCCACCCCGCAGGCATGAAGCACTGCCCCGCTCCCTCTCCCCGCCGGCGGGGAGAGGGGATTAAGAGGCACCCTTGCAGCAGCTGAGCTATTTCGAACTGGTCGGCTTCGGTCCCAACGGCTGGGGCTTCGCGCTCCTGCGCGCCACGGGCATGACGCTGGCCGTGGCGTTCTGCGGCTTCCTCGTCGGCGCCGTGATCGGCAGCCTCGTCGCGTGGGCGAAGATCGCGGGCGGCTTGATCGCGCGGGGCTTCGCGGACGGCTACACCACGGTCCTCCGGGGCATCCCGGACCTCCTCGTCATCTATCTGTTCTATTTCGGCGGCAGCGCCGTGCTGAGCCGGATCGGCGCCGTGTTCGGCTATGACGGGTTCATCGGCCTGCCGGCGTTCGCGACCGGCGCGATCGCGATCGGGGTAGTGTCGGGCGCCTACCAGGCGGAGGTCTATCGCGGCGCCTACCAGACCGTGAACCGCGGCGAGATCGAAGCCGCCAAGTCGGTCGGCATGGGCCGCTCCTTGCTGTTCCGTCGCATCATCGCGCCCCAGGTGCTGCGCTATGCCATCCCCGGCCTTGGCAACGTCTGGCAATTGGTGCTGAAGGAATCGGCCCTGATCTCCGTCACGGGCCTCGTCGAGCTCCTGCGCCAGTCCAACATCGCCGCCGGCTCGACCCGCCGCCCCTTCGACTTCTTCCTCACCGCCGCGGCGCTCTATCTCCTGATCACCTGGGTGTCGACCCAGCTGTTCCAGCGCGCGGAGACCTATTCGATGCGCGGCGTCCGGAGGGCGGCATGAGGGACGGCGCCGATCTGGCCTCAAGAGCGGGCTTCCGGCTCGCCGGGAGACGGACCTGATGGATCTCGCCTTCATGGGAGAGACGTTGCTGGCGCTGCTCGCCGGCATCCCCCTCACCCTCAACCTGGCCTTCAGCTCCGTGGCGCTCGGTGCCGTGGTTGCCCTGGCGCTGGCCCTGATGCGCATGTCGGGGGTCCCGCCCCTCGATTGGTCCGCCCGCGCCTATGTGTTCGTCTTCCGCGGCACGCCGCTGCTGGTCCAGATCTTCCTGATCTATTACGGCCTCGGCCAGTTCCGCCCGAGCCTCCAGGCCTGGGGGCTGTGGACCTTCTTCCGCGAGCCCTATTGGTGCGCGCTCCTGGCACTCACCTTGAACACGGCGGCCTATGCGAGCGAGATCATCCGCGGCGGGCTCCAGGCGGTGCCGCATGCGCAGGTCGAGGCCGCGCGGGCCTGCGGCATGTCGGGCTTCCTTCTCTTCCGACGCATCGTCTTTCCCATCGCGGTGCGCCAGGCGCTGCCGGCTTACGGCAACGAGGTCATCCTGATGGTCAAGGCGACCTCGCTGGCGTCGATCGTGACCATGATGGAGGTCACCGGCATCGCCCATAAGTTGATCTCGCAGACGTTCCGGGCCGTCGAGATCTTCATCGTGGCGGGCGCGGTCTACCTCGTGCTCAACTTCCTCGTCACCCGTGTGATCGCCGCGCTCGAATGGTGGCTGTCGCCGCACCTGCGCAAGGCGCCCGTGATCCAATCCCCGCCCGCCGCCGCAGCGCATGTCTGATCGGAGCTTGTCTCGTGCCGCCTGACGCCCCCCGCCTGTCCGAGGGATCCACAGGGAGTCCCGCTGCAGAGGCAGACGTTCCCGCCGTCTCGGTGCGGGACCTGCACAAAAGCTTTGGTTCGCTTGAGGTCCTCAAAGGCGTCTCGCTCGAGGCTCGCACCGGCGACGTGATCTCGATCCTCGGTGCCTCCGGGTCCGGCAAGTCTACGATGCTCCGATGCATCAACATGCTGGAGGTGCCCGATGCGGGCGATATCCGCATCGGTGGCGAGGCCATCGGCCTTCGCAAAGGCCGCGGTGGCCGGATGGAGCCGGCCGACCGGCGGCAGGTCGACCGCATCCGCTCCCGGGTCGCCATGGTGTTCCAGAGCTTCAACCTCTGGTCCCACATGACGGTGCTCGAGAACGTCATCGAGGCGCCGGTGCACGTGCAGCGCCGGCCGAAGGCGGAATGTATCGCGGAGGCCGAGGCGCTCCTCGCCAAGGTCGGGATCGCGGACAAGCGCAACCACTATCCCGCGCACCTCTCCGGCGGTCAGCAGCAGCGCGCCGCGATCGCCCGCGCGCTCGCCATGCGGCCCGAGGTAATGCTGTTCGATGAGCCGACCTCGGCCCTCGACCCGGAACTCGTCGGCGAGGTCCTGCGCGTGATGCGGGCGCTGGCCGAAGAGGGCCGCACCATGCTGGTGGTGACCCACGAGATGGGGTTCGCCCGCGACGTGTCGAGCCGGGTCGTGTTCCTGCACCAGGGCATGATCGAAGAAGAAGGCGCGCCCGCGGACATGTTTGGAGCGCCGAGATCGGAGCGCTTCAAGCAGTTCATCTCGAGCCATCGCTGAGGCCGCTCAACCGAACCGGAACGTTTCAACCGCCTCCCACGGGCCGCCGCGGTAACGCCAGAGCTGCATCCCCTCGGCCATGGCTTTCCAGGGGGTGAAGGATGCCTCGAGCGCCATCAGCAGGGCGCGTGCCTGCGCGGGCTCGACCTTGTTCTGGATCGTCACGTGGGGCTGGAAGCTCTGGGCATCCTGCGGGGTCAGCCAGGCACGCCAGCGCCTGGCGAGGCCGGCCCGGAGGAGGTTGAGGACCGGGGATTCGAGCCGATAGGCGACGCCGCGGCCAAGAAGCCGCAGGCCCGCGACCGCGACGGAAAACGGCTCCTGGCTGCGGGATAAATCCGCCAGCACCGCTTCGATCACCGCAAGGTGGCCGCCGGGCAGGTGATGAAAGAGCGTGACGTGGGCCGGGATCAGGTTGCGCCCGGGCGGGAAATGCTGCCGGCGCTGGGCGTCGAAGACGGCAAACGACGCCTCGTCCACCATCAGGGTCAGGATCAGAGGCGCGGGATCGCTCATGGCGCGAAACGAAGAGGCCGGCGCGGGGCCGGCCTCGAAGGGTCAGAAGTTCAGCGCCGCCTTCGCTTCGCGCAACTGCGCGACGGCGGCTTCCGCCGCGTGCTTGGCGGCGTTGTCGTTGGTGGCGTCATAGGCCATCTCGGCCTGGAGGATCTCCCGGTCGAGGATCTCCTGGGTGATCTCCTCCTCGGGCAAGGCGCGCTCGGCCAGGACGGTGAGCCCGTTCTGGTTCACGTCGGCGAAGCCGCCGCGCACCAGCACGCGCCGTCCGTTGCCGGGCCGATCGGTGATGATCAGGAAGCCGGTCTTCAGCGCCGTCATCATCGGCGCGTGCCCGGGCAGCACGGTCATGTCGCCCTCGGTGGCGGGCAGCACCACCGCATCCACATCGCCGGAAAAGATCACGCGCTCCGGTGCGACGAGTTCGAAGGTGAAGGTGGCCATTGTGGTCGATCCCGGCAATCGCCTCTCCCCGCGGGCGGGGAGAGGGCTCCCGAAGGGAGCAAGCCTGTCGAGGACAGGCAAGGGTGAGGGGGATTGGACGAGTTGGGCTCGATCCTGAGACCCCCTCACCCCCGCTTCGCTCTATTCACGGCACCTTCGTGCCGAGAAACCCTCTCCCCGCCTGTGGGGAGAGGAGATGGTTACGCCGCTTCGGCCGCGAGACGCTGGGCCTTCTCGATCGCCTCCTCGATGGTGCCGACCATGTAGAAGGCGGCCTCCGGGAGGTGATCGTACTGGCCTTCCACCAGGCCCTTGAAGCCCTTGATGGTGTCTTCGAGCGCCACGAGCTTGCCGGGCGAGCCGGTGAAGACCTCGGCGACGAAGAACGGCTGCGAGAGGAAGCGCTCGATCTTGCGGGCGCGGGCGACGGTGAGCTTGTCCTCTTCCGAGAGCTCGTCCATGCCCAGGATCGCGATGATGTCCTGGAGCGCCTTGTAGCGCTGCAGCACCTGCTGAACGCGGCGAGCGACCGAGTAGTGCTCCTCGCCGACGATCGCGGCCGAGAGCATGCGCGAGGTCGAGTCGAGCGGGTCCACGGCCGGGTAGATGCCCTTCTCGGCGATCGAGCGCGACAGCACGGTCGTGGCGTCGAGGTGGGCGAAGGAGGTCGCCGGCGCTGGGTCGGTCAGGTCGTCGGCAGGCACGTAGATGGCCTGCACCGAGGTGATCGAGCCCTTGGTGGTCGTGGTGATGCGCTCCTGCAGGTTGCCCATGTCGGTGGCGAGCGTCGGCTGGTAGCCCACCGCCGAGGGAATGCGGCCGAGAAGCGCCGACACCTCGGAGCCCGCCTGCGTGAAGCGGAAGATGTTGTCGACGAAGAACAGCACGTCCTGGCCCTGGTCGCGGAAGTGCTCGGCGACCGTGAGACCGGTGAGCGCGACGCGGGCGCGGGCGCCCGGGGGCTCGTTCATCTGGCCGTAGACGAGCGCGCACTTGGAGCCCTCGCCGCCGCCGTGCTTGTTCACGCCGGACTCGATCATCTCGTGATAGAGGTCGTTGCCCTCGCGGGTCCGCTCGCCGACGCCGGCGAACACGGAGTAGCCGCCGTGCGCCTTCGCGACGTTGTTGATGAGCTCCATGATGAGCACGGTCTTGCCGACGCCGGCGCCGCCGAAGAGGCCGATCTTACCGCCGCGGGCATAAGGAGCGAGCAGGTCGACGACCTTGATGCCCGTCACGAGGATCTGGGCCTCCGTGGACTGCTCGGCATAGGAAGGCGCCGGCTGGTGGATCGGGCGCATGGCCTCGGCCGGGACCGGGCCGGCCTCGTCCACGGGCTCGCCGATGACGTTCATGATGCGGCCGAGCGTGCCGGCGCCGACCGGCACCGCGATCGGGGCGCCGGTGTCGGTAACGGGCTGGCCGCGCACGAGACCCTCGGAGGTGTCCATGGCGATGCAGCGCACCGTGTTCTCGCCGAGCTGCTGGGCGACTTCGAGCACGAGGCGGTTGCCCTGGTTCGTGGTCTCGAGGGCGTTCAGGATCTCAGGGAGATGGCCTTCGAACTGCACGTCGACGACGGCGCCGATGACCTGGGTGATGCGGCCCGTAGGGGCAGCGGTGGTGGCGGTGTTGGCCATGGGATGATCCCTTTCTAGCGGTCAGGGCGCCGGTGCGCCCGAGTGTGTCCTGTGGGGTGGGTGCCGGCCGCCTCAGAGGGCTTCGGCGCCCGAGATGATTTCGATGAGCTCTTTCGTGATCATGGCCTGACGCGACCTGTTGTAGGTCATCGTCTGCTTCTTGATCATCTCACCGGCATTGCGTGTGGCGCTGTCCATGGCGCTCATCCGCGCGCCCTGCTCGGAGGCCGCGTTCTCGAGCAGCGCCCGGAAGATCTGCACCGTGATGTTGCGGGGCAGCAGGGTCTGCAGGATCTCGCCTTCGTCCGGCTCGTAGTCGTAGACCGCGTCGGACGAGGCGCCGCCACTCTGGATGTCGGCCGGAATCAGGCGCTGTGCGGTCGGAATCTGGGCGATCACCGAACGGAAGCGGGAATAGAACACCGTCGCGACATCGAACTCGCCAGCCTCGAAGCGGGAGATCACGTTGCGGGCAATGCCCTCCGCGTGCTCGAAACCGAGCGTGCGGGCGGCGCGCAGGTCGACGAAGTCGATGATCTGCTGGCTGAACTGCCGGCGCAGGATGTCGTATCCCTTCTTGCCGACGCAGATGATCTTGACCGTCTTGCCCTCCGCCATGAGGCGAGTGGCATGCTCGCGGGCGAGCCTGGCGATCGAGGAGTTGAAGGCGCCACAGAGGCCGCGCTCGGCCGTGCAGACCACCAGGAGGTGGGTCTGCTCGGCACCCGTCCCGGCGAGGAGGCGGGGCGTCTCCGGGCCGATGGTGACGCCCGACGCCAGGTTGCCGAGCACCGCAGCCATGCGCTCCGCGTACGGCCGTGCGGCCTCGGCGGCGGTCTGAGCGCGGCGGAGCTTGGCCGCCGCGACCATCTGCATGGCCTTGGTGATCTTCTGCGTCGCCTTCACGGAGGCGATGCGGTTGCGCAGATCTTTTAAGCTCGGCATCGACCGGCCCTACCCTCTCGGTCTGTCGGTGCTACGAGAACGACTTGGCGTAGGACGCGACCACGTCCTTGAGCTTCGCTTCCGTGTCGGCGCTGAGGTCCTTCGAGGCGCGGATCGACTCGAGGATCTCGTTGTGGCGGCCGCGCAGGAGCGAGAGCAGACCGTCCTCGAAGGCGCGCACACGGTTCAGCGGCAGCGGATCGAGGTAGCCGTTCACGCCGGCATAAATGACCGCGACCTGCTCTTCCATCTTCAGCGGCGAGAACTGCGGCTGCTTCAGGAGCTCGGTGAGGCGCGAGCCACGATTCAGGAGGCGCTGCGTGGTGGCGTCGAGATCCGAGCCGAACTGCGCGAAGGCCGCCATCTCGCGGTACTGCGCCAGCTCGCCCTTGATCTTGCCCGCGACCTTCTTCATCGCCTTGGTCTGCGCGGCGGAGCCCACGCGGGAGACCGAGAGGCCGACGTTCACGGCCGGGCGGATGCCCTGGTAGAACAGGTCGGTCTCGAGGAAGATCTGGCCGTCGGTGATCGAGATCACGTTGGTCGGGATGTAGGCCGACACGTCGTTGGCCTGCGTCTCGATGACGGGCAGAGCGGTGAGCGAGCCCGCGCCCTGGCTGTCGTTGAGCTTCGCGGCGCGCTCCAGAAGCCGGGAGTGCAGGTAGAACACGTCGCCGGGGTAAGCCTCGCGGCCCGGCGGACGGCGCAGCAGCAGCGACATCTGGCGGTAGGCGACGGCCTGCTTGGAGAGGTCGTCGTAGATGATGACCGCGTGCATGGCGTTGTCGCGGAAGAACTCGCCCATGGCGCAGCCCGAGAACGGCGCCAGGAACTGCATCGGGGCCGGGTCGGAGGCCGTGGCCGCGACGATGATCGAGTACTCGAGCGCGCCGTTCTCCTCCAGGACCTTCACGAGCTGGGCGACGGTGGAGCGCTTCTGGCCGACGGCCACGTAGACGCAGTAGAGCTTCTGGCTCTCGTCGTTGCCCTGGTTCAGCGGCTTCTGGTTCAGGATGGCGTCGAGCACCACGGCGGTCTTGCCGGTCTGGCGGTCGCCGATGATGAGCTCGCGCTGGCCGCGTCCGATCGGGATCAGGGCGTCAATCGCCTTGAGGCCCGTGGCCATCGGCTCGTGCACGGACTTGCGCGGAATGATGCCGGGCGCCTTGACGTCGACGCGGCGGCGCTCGGTCGCGACGATCGGGCCCTTGCCGTCGATCGGGTTGCCGAGCGCGTCGACGACGCGGCCCAGAAGGCCCTTGCCGACCGGCACGTCCACGATGGCGCCCGTGCGCTTCACGGTCTGGCCCTCGGCGATCTCACGGTCGGAGCCGAAGATCACGACGCCGACGTTGTCGGTCTCGAGGTTGAGGGCCATGCCCTGCACGCCGGACTCGAACTGCACCATCTCGCCGGCCTGAACATTGTCGAGACCGTAGCAGCGGGCGATGCCGTCGCCGACGGACAGAACCTGCCCGACCTCGGTGACCTCGGCCTCAGTGCCGAAGTTCTTGATCTGCTCCTTGAGGATCGCGGAGATCTCAGCGGCGCGAATGTCCATTTTGGACCTCTTTTAAACGTGCGGTGAAACTTTGCGGCTTTGAAAAGATATGGGCCCTTACCGGGCCTCTTTCATCGCCAGGCGAATGGAATTCAGCTTCGTGCGGACGGACGCGTCCACCATGCGGGAGCCCATCTTGACCACCAGGCCGCCGATGAGGCTCGGATCGATCCTGACGCTCACGGCGACCTCGGCCTTGGCGACCTCGCGCAGGGCGGCCGTGATCTCGCTCATGACCCGCTCGGAGGCCGGCTCGGCGAGCGTGACCTGGGCCCGGACGATGCCCTTGGCGTCGGCCACGAGCTCGCGGTAGGCGCGGATCATATCCTGAAGGGCAAAGAGACGGCGCTTCGAGGCCACGAGGCGGATGAAGTTGCCGGTCAGCCCGGAGATTCCGGCGCGGGTCAGGATCGCGTCGATGGCGCGGGTCTGCTCGTCCGCCGTGAAGACCGGATTCCGCAGAAGTCGTGTGAGGTCGGGGCTCTCCCGGACGAGGGCATCGAACCCTTCCAGGTCGCGACCGACCGCGTCGACGGCATTCTGCTCCCGCGCCAGATCGAACAGGGCGGCGGCATAGCGCGCCGCCACGCCTGACAGGAGGGGTCCTTCTTGCGATCCGCTTTGAGCCACGAACGTCTCTCTCGTCTCACGGGCTCACATGTGCAGCACCGGCAGGCGGCGGCGGAACCCGTCAAGTCTGGGATGGGGCACTCACGCGGGACAAGGGTCCCGCTGGGAAGCGCGGGTGCACTAGCATGGGTTCTGGGGGTGTGCAAGGCGACCCGCCCTTGAAATGAGCCGCGAACGTGCCGTGTTTCACGCCGGACCGGGCGATAGGCTGCGATCCACAACGGGAAAACGGCATCGCGAGTTCGTGTCTTGGGCGACCTGAACGGCAAACGCCGCTCCGCCCGGGCGGCAGACGGCCAAGCTTATTCTTGGATGACCCATGTCGGCCGGGGCGCTCGCGGCTGGCGGCCTAGAGAAAGCTCTGCGGGTCGACGTCGATCGAAACCTTGACGTTGCCCCGCGCCTTCGGGCTCCGGATCAACCAGCCCCGCAGGTAGGCCTGCAGATCCACATCGCGTTCGGTCTTGACGAGGAGTCGGTAGCGGTAGCGCCCCCGGATGAGGGCGAGCGGCGCTTCCGCAGGGCCGAGCACCGTGACGCCGAAAGGCGGCTCGGCGGCCTGCGCCATCGCGCGGGCATGGGCTTCGGCCTGCTCCCGCTCATTCGCCGAGACCACGATGGCGGCCAGGCGTCCGAACGGAGGCAGGCCCGCCATCTCCCGGACATGCGTCTCCTCCCGGTAGAATCGCTCCGCGTCGCCCGAGACGAGGGCCGCGATCACCGGGTGATCGGGCTGCCAGGTCTGGACGAGGGCCCGGCCCGGGCGCTCGCCCCGCCCCGCCCGGCCCGTCACCTGCTGGAGCATCTGGAAGGTGCGCTCGGCCGCACGCGGGTCGCCGGAGGTCAGCCCGATATCGGCATCGAGCACACCGACGAGGGTCAGCTTCGGGAAATTGTGGCCCTTCGCGACGAGCTGCGTGCCGACGATCAGATCCACCTCGCCGGCCGCGATCGCGGCGAGCTCCGCCCGCAGGCGCTCCGTCCCACCGGGGAAATCGCTCGAGAGCACGATGGTGCGCTTGTCGGGGAAGGTCTCGACGACCTCCTCGGCGATGCGCTCGACCCCCGGCCCGCAGGCGACGAGCGAATCGACCGTCCCGCATTCCCGGCAAGCCTGCGGGATCCGCTCCACATGCCCGCAATGGTGGCAGACGAGGGCCCGGCGGAAGCGGTGCTCCACGAGCCAGGTGGAGCAGTTCGGGCATTCGTAGCGGTGGGCGCAGGAGCGGCACAGGGTGAGCGGGGCATAGCCTCGCCGGTTGAGGAACAGAAGCGCCTGCTCCCCCTTGGCGAGGGTGTCCTCGACCGCGAAGGTGAGCGTCGGAGAGAGCCAGCGGCCCTTGGGGATCTCCTCGCGGCGGAGGTCGACGGCGCGAATCTGCGGCATCGGCCGGCCGCCGAAGCGCTCCGGCAGAAGGAGATGCCGGTAGCGCCCCCGCTCCACGTTGACCCGGGTCTCGATCGAGGGGGTCGCGGACGCCAGCACGACGGTGGCGCTCTCGATCCGGCCGCGCACCACCGCCATGTCTCGGGCGTGATAATGGACCCCGTCCTCCTGCTTGTAGGCGGTCTCGTGCTCCTCATCGACCACGATGAGGCCGAGCCTGGCATAGGGCAGGAACAGGGCCGAGCGGGCGCCGGCCACCACCTGGACTTCGCCGGAGGCGATTCCCGCATAGAGGCGCTCCCGGCGCCGTCCCGTGATGCCCGAGTGCCAGGCGGCGGGCGGCACGCCGAAGCGGTGGGCGAACCGGTCGAGGAACTGAGCGGTGAGCGCGATCTCCGGCATCAGGATCAGGGCCTGCCGGCCCTGGCGCACGGCCTCGGCCACAGCTTCGAAATAAGCCTCCGTCTTGCCCGACCCGGTCACCCCTTCGAGCAACGTGACGGAGGACTCGCCCGTCCGCACGGCAGCCATCAGCGCGGCTGCGGCCTGGCTCTGGTCGCCGGACAGGCGCGCCGCGTCGTAGTCGGGGTCCGGGGCCTCCGCGACGGGCTCGGGCGGCAGCGCCACGGTTTCCAGGGACCCCTCGTCGATGAGGCCGTCCACGACGCTGGCGCTGACCCCGGCGGCATCCGCGAGCTCGCGCTTGCTCGGCAGGAGGCTCCTGGCCGCCGCTGCCAGTACCCGCTCGCGGGCCGGCGTCATGCGCTTCGGCGGCGGTCCAGCCAAGCGGACTCCGACGCGTGCGGCCTCCACCCGGCTCAGGTCCGGCAGCTTCAGGCCCATGGACAGGACGGAGCCCCTGGGGGCTAGGGTGTACCAAGCGATCCAGTCCAGGAAGCGCCGCATCCCGGCCGGCAGAGAAGGAGCGTCGACGCGGCCCGTGACGCTCTTGAAATTGGCGCCCGATCCGGCGCGCAGGCTCCAGACCACGCCGACCGTCTCGCGGGGCCCGAGCGGCACTTGGACGACGTCGCCCTCCTGGAGCGGCAATCCGGCCGGGACGGCATAGCTATAGGCCGTATCGAGGGCGAGCGGGATCAGCACATCGGCGACGCGCGGCACGGACGGGTCCGGGGCGGCGTCGGGGCGGGACGGTGAGAAAAGATCAACGGACATCGGTTAGCCTGAAGCCGTTGCAGAATCCGGAGCCCTGTCAAGCCGAGGACCCGATGCTGGGCCATCCGCCGCAGCGGCCGGCGGGATCCTCGGCTCGGATGGGGCGGCCAACAGGCCATTGGGATGGATGATAATGGCCACAGCCAGTGAGAAGCGCGCCTCATCCCCGCTCGATGCGGCCCTCCCGGGCGCAGCGGACACGCGCCAGAGGACAGCCGAGTGGCTGAACGCCCTCGCCAAGGAACGCCGCCTGTCCCCGAAAACAGTCGAGGCCTATGGGCGCGATCTTCGGCAGTTCCTCAGCTTCCTGACCCACCACCTCGGCGAGCCCCCGGATGTGGCGGCGATCCTGGCCTTGAAGCCCCTCGACATCCGGGCCTTCCTGGCGGCGCGCCGGGGGGCGCAGGTGGGAAGCCGCTCGCTCATGCGCCAGCTCGCGGCCCTGCGCTCCTTCGCCCGCCACCTCGAACGGGAGGGCCTCGGCACAGCCTCGGCCTTCGCGGCGATCCGGAGCCCCAAGCTCGACAAGACCCTCCCGCGGCCGCTCTCGCCGGCCTCGGCCGTCGCGGTCACCGACAGCGGGATGCGGGCCGCGGAGGGGCGCAAGCCCTGGATCCTGGCGCGGGACGCCGCCGTCCTGGCCCTGCTCTACGGCTCGGGCCTGCGGATCTCGGAGGCGCTCGCGATCGCCCGGCGAGACGCGCCCGTCAACGGGCTCGACAGCGTCACGGTGACGGGCAAGGGCAATAAGACCCGGACCGTGCCGGTGATCTCAGCGGTCCAGCGGGCCGTGGAGGAGTATCTGAGCCTCTGCCCCTATATCATGAAGCCGGAGGAGCCCCTCTTCGTCGGCGCCCGAGGCGGGCCGCTGTCGCCGCGGGTCGTCCAGCTCGCCGTTGAGGAACTTCGCGGTGCGCTCGGCCTTCCCGCCAGCGCCACCCCCCATGCGCTCCGCCACTCCTTCGCGACCCATCTCCTCTCCCGCGGCGGCGACCTGCGCGGCATCCAGGAACTCCTCGGCCACGCCTCGCTCTCGACCACGCAGATGTACACGAAGGTGGATTCGGCGCGGCTGCTCGAGGCCTTCGATGCGGCGCATCCGAGAGCGGGGAGAGGGGCGTGAGTACGAAGATGGCCGTTTTGGCCAGAATGGGATGCCAGAGCGCCTGGCAGCGTTCGTCAAGTTAACGGGCTCTCCCTGAGCGACAGGTGACGTGCCGCTGCCAGCCCGGCAAAGGCGGCTGCGAGACTGACGGGGAACGGGAAGAACAGCGTTCCGTCGAAGGCCGAATAGGCGACGAGAACCATCAGAGCCAAGCAGGGCGGCAGCCACTCGCCCCCGTTGGCGCGAACATTGCCAACGACATGCCCTGCGAAGACCAGGCCCAGCACTAGAAGACATGCGGCACCGACCATACCCCACGCGACAAGCACCTGAAGGACGGAGTTGTGGGGATGCCGCTCCAAGCGCGGTGTCACCAGAGGCAATTGCCCCTCGCCGTGGCCGAACAAGGGGCGCTCAGCAATGGCTTGGATCGTGGCCCGCCAGAGATTGTCCCTGTCGCTGGTGACATCCCCGCTCGTTACCGACTGTGCTATGCGCTCGGGTCCCCAGTGCGGGTCCGCCGGCTTAGGCAGCCAGGCGACCAGGGCAGATGCGAGCAGGAGGCTGGCACCTAACCCAAGCAGGACGCGGCGCCGTCGCAGCGTCGGGAAGAGAACGAGGCCTACGGCCAGCGCACTGCCCGTAGCCACGAAGGTGCCGCGCGACCCGCTCCAGAGGGGGATGGAGTAGGCCACAGCCGCGACCAAAAGAGTGGCCGCGAAGTCCCAGCGACCGCGCACGATCGCAAATCGTCCGATGCACAGTCCAATGACAGCGCCGGCATAAAATCCGAGAAAGCGAAGGTTCGCGACCGCCGGCAAGCCCCCTTTCCAGTCGAACTCGGCCGGCGTGCGAACGCGAGTTACGAAAACCATCAGCCCGGCCGCGAATATAACGTATCCCGCCATCCATGCCGTTGTAAGGTCTGCCCGGTCGAACTCCCGATCGCACAGATGTAGGACCGCTAGACCGTAGAGCGCGTGAAAGATCCACAGACTGGTGAAGAGAAGGGCATGGGCCCGATTCGGCGCAACCAGCACGGCGGTAACGAGGGCGATCCCGAGGAGCCCCAGCGCCGCCGCGACCACCGATAACCGAGGGCGTGCGTTGCAAAAAGCGGACATGCCCCCTCTGCGCAACGCTACAATGATCACGAACAGCTCGACCACGAGAAGCGGTATGGCGAACCATTTCACCGCCAATATAGTCTGGGAGACCGACCCGTCCGGCGTCCACGTGACCAACATCAGCAACACGGGGGCGAATCCGACGATGGCGGGAAGAAATTGATGCTGGGGCCCGTGCCTCATGCCAGTCCCTACCCAGTACGCTTAGGCTTCAAACCAATATGCACAGAGATGGTCCGTTGCAGACCCGCCGTGAGCATGGGCAGGAATGCGTTAACGAACTCCTCGGGTACGCGGAGCCGGGCCGGCAGCCCATAACAGCTACTCGGAGGCGCCGCTTGCGAAGGATGACGCGCCACGGACTTGCGGTCTGTAGCACTTCACCTCTGTCAGCCTCCGCTGAGGCCTGCTCCTAACCCTCACACGAGCATTCAACAGTGTGGTGCCTCGCGAGCCCTCCGACCTGCACGGAGCCGCCTGCTCCGCATCTGCTCTCTGAATGCTAAAAAGCCCGGCGTTGAGCCGGGCTCTTTGTATCGCGTACTGTCTCCCAAGATCTGACGCTGCGTTGAACCAAACAGCTTGCTTCGATCTATAGGACCTAGCCTATGTATGTTTCCTTAGGTTAGCGTGGTTGCAATCGTATTGAAGTATCGTGCAAGATCTACACCAATCAGCTGTACCCCACCGATAATCGCAACCGCGATCAGCCCCGCAATCAGCCCGTACTCGATCGCCGTGGCGCCGGACTCGTTCTTGTGGAAACGCTTCAGAAGGTTCTTCATGGTCCTCATCCCTTGGTTCGTTTGGCACCGGAACGTCCGGCGACCGCGGGGCCAGTAATGACGGATTTGGGGTCGCGGCTCCATTCCGCCTGTTGACTTAGGACCGTCCCGACCCCACGCAGACGCCCGGTCTAGGCCGCGAATAGCCCGGGCGGCTGAACTTCGAACCGCCTAGCTGCTGCATCCGAGACGGAACTAATCTCCGGCGCGGCCGCTGGGGCAAGGGCGTGCGAGACCTATGACAGATCGGGGCAGGCGTCGGGCTTCCCCTGCGGGACCGGCGATAACGGGTGGGCGGGACAAGGCCCGCCTTCACACAGAGGTGAGGCATCACTCATGACGCTCAGGCCGCCGGACCACGGACAGGACCAGCCAAGCCGCAGGATCCGCCTCCTTGGCGCCAGCGTGGTGTTCTTCTGGCTGCTGGCGGCCTGCGGCTGGGGCGCGCTCGCCTACCGGATCGTCGTCGAGCGGGCCGATATTTCCGAGCTCCGCACCGACCTTGCGCAGCTCCGGGCCGAGCGGCTGCAGGCCGAGAATGCAGCCTCCACGGCCCGCGCTGCCCTTGATGCGGCAATGGCCGATCTGGCTGCGGCTCGCCAGCAGATTGCCGCGCTTCGGGAGCAGCTGGCCGGCCGTGACCGCGCACCCCCGGCTGCAGCGACCGCCCCGCAGCCTCCCACCGCGGCACGCAGGCCAGCCCGTTGAAGATAGGGGTAGCCCGCTGCACTGGATGGCGGTCCGCCAACCGCCCGCACATCCAGGTCGCCCGCCGTCCTCCGGTCCGAGACCGGTCCTGCGCCCCGCCGGCGTGCAATCTGCCTCGACAACGCTTCACTCCGACCGCGAACCCGCTTGCGAAGGCGAACCCTGGCCGCTAAGGGTGGCCCGCGCGCGGCTGGCGTTGCTCCACGGCTTGCTTTTCCGGCAGGATCCCGAGGGTGACGCCCAGTCGCATTGCGCGCGCGGTGGCGTGTGTGCTTGGTCGCCCCCAAGCAGCGCGTCTCGGGCTGCGGTCCCGACAAGGACCCGACCGGTTCCGACCGACCGCGCGGTTCTCAATGTTTTCTGCACCCCGGAGAGCCGATCTTGGCGAACATCTCGGCCGACACCACCACCGCCGAACCCACCCGGCGCGATTTCCTGTTTCTCGCCACCGGCGCGGCCGTCGCGGTCGGCGGCGCCAGCCTGGTGTGGCCCTTCGTCCAGTCCATGGCTCCCGACGCCGCCACCGTGGCGGCCGGCGCGCCCATCGAGGTCGACCTCGCCCCCATCGCGGCGGGCCAGATCGTCAAGGTGTTCTGGCGCGGCAAGCTGATCTTCGTCCGTCACCGGACCGAGGAGGAGATCAAGGCGGCGGAGGATGTGAATCTGGCAGCGCTTCGCGATCCGCAGCCCGACTCCGCCCGCGTCAAGGAGGGCCATGCCCCCTGGCTGATCGTCTACGGCAACTGCACCCATCTCGGGTGCGTGCCGCTCGGACAGCAGGGCGAGTACAAGGGCTGGTTCTGCCCCTGCCACGGCTCGGTCTTCGACACGTCCGGGCGCGTCCGCGGCGGCCCGGCCCCCGTCAACTTGCCGATCCCGCCCTATACCTTCGTGTCCGACACCAAGGTCCGCATCGGCGAAGCCGGCACGGCTGCAGCGTAATCCGTCGAAGCCCTCGGCAGTTCCGGCTGCCGCGCAACGCCCGACAGACCCCCTTAGGTCAAGAGAGCCATGAGCACCCATCCCACGACCTACGTTCCGAAGAGCGCCCTGGCGAAGTGGTTCGAGAGCCGCCTTCCCATCGTCGGCCTGATCCACTCGTCCTTCGTGGCCTTCCCGGTGCCGCGGAACCTGACCTATTTCTGGACCTTCGGCGCGGTCCTGATGTTCATGCTGATCTCGCAGATCGTCACGGGCGTCTTCCTCGCGATGTACTACACCCCGAACGCCGACATGGCGTTCCAGTCGGTGGAGCACATCATGCGGGACGTGAACTACGGCTGGCTGCTGCGCTATCTGCACGCCAACGGCGCCTCGATGTTCTTCGTGGCCGTCTACATCCACATCTTCCGCAACTTCTACTACGGTTCCTACAAGGCACCCCGAGAGATCCTGTTCATCCTGGGCGTGATCATCTTCCTCCTCATGATGGCGACCGCCTTCATGGGTTACGTGCTCCCCTGGGGTCAGATGAGCTTCTGGGGCGCCACCGTGATCACGAACCTGTTCTCGGCGATCCCGATCGTCGGCGACACCATCGTGAGCTTCCTCTGGGGCGGCTACTCGGTCGGCAACCCGACGCTCAACCGCTTCTTCTCGCTGCACTTCCTCCTGCCCTTCATGATCTTCGGCGTGGTGCTCCTCCACGTCTGGGCGCTGCACGTGCCGGGCAACAACAACCCGACCGGCATTCCGATCAAGTCCGGCAAGGATGCTGTGCCGTTCCACCCCTACATGACCGTGAAGGACGGGTTCTCCCTCGTCACCTTCCTGATCTTCTTCGCGTGGTGGGTGTTCTACCTCCCGAATTACCTCGGCCACGCCGACAACTACATCCCGGCGAACCCGTCGGTGACGCCCTCGCACATCGTGCCGGAATGGTACTTCCTGCCCTTCTACGCCATCCTGCGCGCCATTCCCGACAAGCTCGGCGGCGTGCTCGCCATGGGCGGCGCAATCCTGATCTGGTGCTTCCTCCCCTGGCTCGACACCTCGCGGATCCGCTCGACGGCCTACCGTCCGCTCTACAAGGTGTTCTTTTGGGTGTTCTTCGCGGTCTGCGTCCTGCTCGGCTGGCTCGGCGCCAAGCCGGCGGAGGGCTGGTACGTGATCGTGTCCCAGATCTGCACGGTCTACTACTTCGCGCACTTCCTGGTCATCCTGCCCCTGCTCGGCCTGTTCGAGCGTCCGCTGCCCCTGCCGAACTCGATCCTCGAATCCGTCATGGGCGTGCAGAAGGGTGGAGCCGGAATACCCGCCGGGGCCACGGCCGCACCGCAGCACAAGGGCTGAGAACGAGTCGAACGGGAACAACCAGAGCCATGATCAAAGCAGCCGTTCTCTTCGCTGGCGCCCTCGCCGCGACCCTGAGCCTGGCCACTCCGGCATTTTCAGCCGGCGAGACCCCGGTCCCACCGGAGCAGAAGTGGAGCTTCCAGGGGCCCTTCGGGACCTTCGACCGCGCACAGTTGCAGCGGGGTTTCAAGGTGTACCGGGAGGTCTGCGCCTCCTGCCACTCGCTGAGCTACATCCGGTTCCGCAACCTCGCGGAGCCCGGCGGGCCTGAGTTCTCAGAGGCCCAGGTTCGGGCGCTCGCGGCCGAGTACAAGATCCAGGACGGACCGAACGAGGCGGGCGACATGTTCGAGCGGCCGGGCCGGCCTGCCGACCCGTTCCCGAAGCCGTTCCCGAACGACAACGCGGCCGCCGCCGCGAACGGCGGCAAGGCGCCCCCGGACCTCTCGCTCATGGCCAAGGCCCGCACCTACGAGCGCGGCTTCCCGACCTTCATCCTCGACGTGTTCAGGCAGTACTCGGAGAATGGTGCCGATTATCTCGTGGCGCTGCTCAACGGCTACCACGACGCCCCGCAGGGCTTCACGGTGCCGGAAGGCGGCCACTACAACGAGTACTATCCGGGTCATGTGATCGCGATGCCGAAGCCTCTGAGCGACGGCCAGGTCGAGTACCCGAAGAACGAGAGCGGCCAGCCCGTCGTGCCGGAGACCGTCGACCAGTATGCCAAGGACGTGACCGCGTTCATGACCTGGACCGCGGAGCCGCATCTGGAGGCCCGCAAGGAACTCGGCTTCAAGGTCATCCTGTTCCTCATCGGGCTCAGCATCCTGCTCTACTTCACAAAGAAGAAGATCTGGGCTCGTGTCGGTGGCGAGATGGACGGGCACGCGACCCCTCCAATGACTCCCCGCCCGTCGGAAATCAGCCGCAGCGTCTGAGCGCTTCTGCTGGACAAGGGCCCCGGACCTCCGGGGCCTTTTTCATATCAGGCGCGCCGTACGTGGCGAACCTGGCCCAGCCGCCAATGAGAGTACGCTTCCGGCAACGGGCGGTTCGGCGCACAGCCGGGCCCCTCAACGATAGGAACGCGCAATGACCAGGGCCGTGCTCGGCGTGATCGGGGGATCGGGCGTCTACGATCTGCCAGGAATCGAGGATGTCAGGGAACAGCGGGTCCCCTCCCCTTGGGGCGAGCCCTCGGACGCGCTGCGAATCGGCCGAATTGGCCATACATCGGTGGTGTTCCTGCCCCGCCATGGACGCGGCCACCGCTACTCACCCTCCGACATCAACTACCGCGCCAACATCGATGTCATGAAGCGGGCGGGCGTCACCGACCTCCTGTCGATCTCGGCCTGCGGATCCTTCAAGGAGGCGCTCCCGCCCGGCACCTTCGTGCTGGCAGATCAGTTCGTCGACCGCACCTACCGGCGGGAAAGCTCGTTCTTCGGCAAAGGGTGCGTCGCGCATGTCTCGATGGCCCATCCGGTCGGGCCTACTCTCCAGGCCCGGGCGGCGGCGGCGGCGGAGGCCGAGGGCATCCCCGTGCAGCGGGGCGGGACCTATGTCTGCATCGAGGGGCCGCAATTCTCGTCGCTCGCCGAATCCCTGACCTACAAGCAGATGGGCTACGACGTGATCGGCATGACCAATATGCCCGAGGCGAAGCTGGCCCGTGAGGCCGAGATCACCTATGCGACCATCGCGATGGTCACGGACTTCGACTGCTGGCATCCCGACCACGACGCGGTCGACGTCGCTGCCGTCGTCGCCGTAGCCCGCCGGAACGCGACCGTCGCGGCCCGCCTTGTCGCTCGCGTGGCCCGAGATTTCCCGCAGGAGCACGAACCCTGCCCCGTAGGCTCGGACCGGGCGTTGGACGGAGCCATCATGACGGCCCCCTCCGCGCGCGATCCGAGCCTCCTCGCGAAGCTCGATGCGGTTGCCGGCCGGGTGCTCGCTCGCAGCTGAGGCGTCCCACGGCTACGGCGGCGTTCCGGGCTGGGTCTATCGGGGCAGCAGGGGGAAGCACCGCCACCCCGCCGAACCGGCCGGGTCCGGAAACGGCTCAAACAGGCCAATCAGCCCTGGGACTCGAAGGTGAGGCTGCGGCCGCGCAGGCGGGCATTGTCGGGACGGCGCCAGGCCGGGGCCGTCGACACGGCGAGGATGCAGATCAGAGACCCGACGGCCGCGCTGGCAAGGGCGAACACCATGGCGAACACTTCCAAAGGATTATCTCGGCGACTTCGCTTATGGTGAATGGAAATGGTAAATAGGGGGTTACAGGCCTGGCACTCGGGGGCCGTGCGGCGGGTTCTGCAACGCTCCTCTGCGCGCCCGCGTCGCCTCGCTGTCGCCACATGGCGAAGTTAAGGGATCGTTAACCATAACGGTCGTGAAATGGCGGCCATCGATTAGGGGCTCTCATGCGTCACATCCATCTCGCAGACGGATTGCGTCTCCGTTTCCCGGGCCGTGCCGAAGAATTCGATCATGGCGTCGAGATCGGCATGCTCGCAGTCCTGATGGACCTCGGCACCCGGGAATTCACGCGCTGGATTTCAACCGAAAACCTGGACCAGGTCCGCGCGCTGGCAAAGCAGCTCGGCTACCATGTGGTCGAGGGGACATCTGACGGCGAATGGATCGAGCTCGTCCTCCGCAGCGGCTCGGCTCGGCCCCAGCTCCGTCTCGTCCATTCAGCCGGCTAAGCAGCCCTTAACGGACAGCACATGAAAAAGCCGCCCCGAAGGGCGGCTTTTCTCTTGACCGGCAGTCGTCACAACTCAGCGCGGCGTGTCGCTGGACCGCGTTACGGCCCAGGCCGCCTGCATGATCGCAGCCGCCAGTGCCGTCTTGAGGATCGTGGCCGCCACGAAAGGCGCGACGCCCGCGGCCCAGGCTGCGCCGAGAGGCATCAGGGAGCAGAGCCAGGCGAGGCCGAAGGCGAAGAGCACCACATGGCCCGCCGTCATCATGGCGAGGATCCGCAGGGCGGACCGGTTCCAGCCATGCTCCGCCATGAACCCGGTCACGACCGCGGCCGCCAGGAAGCCGAGCAGGAAGCCGCCGGTCGGACCCGCCATATAGGCGGGGCCGGCAACCGGGCCGGCGAAGACCGGCAGGCCCAGGGCTCCCTCGACGAGATAGAGCAGGATTGTTGCTCCGCCGAGGCGCCAGCCATAGGCCGCTCCGATCAACAGCACCACCAGGGTCTGCATGGTCATCGGGACGTACGGGAACGGGACCTGAATCTTGGCCGAGACTGCGAGAAGCGCCGTCCCGAGTGCCATCAGCGCGACGGCACGGATCGCGCCCAGGCGGGAGTCGTCGCGGGAAGGCCAGAGACGGCCGGCCAGCGTGGTGGGCGAGGTAAGAGGCGTGGCGCCGCTCGACATGAGGCAATCTCCCAAGAATACATCCGCCGGACCGGCGACATGACGGCAGGATCTGCCATCGACGGCGGCTTCCCTGCTCTATAGGAGGGTCCCGTCAACGCCTCAAGGACAAGGTGGACGAATCGTCCGCGCATTCCCGCAGATCCCTTATGGACCGACCCCACATGGCTGACGACCTCGTCTTCGACACCTCCGCTCCGCCGGAGCCTGGAACGTGCGCCTCGCTGACGCCGCTGGTGCGCCGCATCGTGGCCGACAACGGGGGCCCTGTGACCTATACGGGCACCTGCAGCTACATCGTCGGCCGCGGCCGGGTGGCCGTCATCGATCCGGGCCCCGCCCTCGATGCCCATATGGACGCGCTGTTGCAGGCCATGCGGGGCGAGACCGTCACCCACATCGTGGTGTCGCACACCCACCGCGACCACTCCCCCGGCGCGCGGATCCTCCAGGCCGCGACGGGAGCCCCGATCGTGGGTTGCAGCGCCCACCGCACCGCCCGTGTCGTCGCGGAGGGAGAGGCCAACCCGCTCGAGGCCAGCACCGACCGGGAGTATGCGCCCGACCAGGAGATGCGCGAGGGCGATACGATCGCCGGGCCGGGCTGGCGCCTCACGGCGGTCGAAACCCCCGGCCACATGGCGAATCACCTCGCTTTCGCGCTGTCGGAAGAGCGCACCCTGTTTTCGGCCGACCACGTGATGGCCTGGAACACCACGGTGATTGCGCCCCCGGACGGCTCCATGGGCGCCTACATGGCCTCCCTCGACAAGCTGAGGGGACGCGACGAAACCATCTACTGGCCTGGCCACGGCGGCCCGGTGCGGGAGCCCCAACGTTTCCTGCGCGGACTCATCAACCATCGGCGCCAGCGCGAGGTCTCGATCCTGAACCGCCTGGCGGAGGGTGACCGGACCATCCCCTCGATCGTGTCGGCCATCTACCAGGGCCTGAAACCCTCGCTCGTGCGGGCGGCGGGCCTCTCCGTGTTCGCGCATCTGGAGGATCTGGTCGAGCGCGGCCTGGTCTCAACAGACGGACAGCCTTCGCTGGACGGGGACTACCGGCGCATCTGACCGGGACTGCGCGGGGGCGATCGGGGTCCCTAGCCCGCGGCGATCGCCAGGTTCGAGACTTCCTCGAGGAAGCGGCGGATGCGCTGAGCGTTGGCGCCGAGATCGTGACGACCGAAGCGGGAGGCCGAACGGATGTCGATGCGGGTGCCGTCGACCCGGGGACGCAGCCGCACGGTCACGTCGTCGGGCAGCCGGAGCAGAAAGGTGCGATCCACGGCCTCGAGGTGTCCGATGCCGACCCGCCCGCCGGGCTTCACAGCCTCGATGACCTGCCACCCCCGGTTCTGCGCCGCCTTGCGGACGATCTCGAAGGCCTCCTCCGGAGGCAGGTCGAGCGTGATGGGAGCGATCTGCACATAGGCTTCCCGCTGCAATTCACGCTGCTCGGGCGTCGCATTCGGCGGCACGCGGCCGCCCCGCGCCTCGAGCGCAGCGCGGGAGCGCGAGAAAGGCGGCGGGTTTTCGGTGTCGGTCGAGACGTCCGTGATGGGCGGCAGGGTCACGGCCTTCACGGCGAACCAGGACGGGTAGGCGAGGATGAGGATGGCGATCAGGGCGCCGCGGATGGCGCTGCCGAGGCCGCGCCGACCCTCGTGCCAGATCCGGACGAAGGCCATGGCGGACAGCACGATGGCCAGCAGCGCCAGCGCGAGTCCGGTGCCCAGAACCACGAACCCTGCCGTGTAATCGACGCGTCCGAAGCGGATCAGCAGCACCGCCATCACGGTGACGACGAGCGCGAAGGACGCCACAGTGGGGGACCACTTGGCGGGACGGGAAACCGGCTCCTCAATGATCAGGCGGCGCATGGGACCGGTTCGGACAGTTCCGGAGGACGACTCGGGCGGGACGGACAAGCGCGATAACAGGTCCCTCGCCCTCCGTCACCTGAAGGCTTGGCGGAGCGGGGCCGATCGCGGGCAGGCGGGAAACCGGCGTGGCGGGACGGCCGCGCCAGACGGAAGCATAAGCGTGAACGGCCCCTCCCCGTTCCCTGCGGCCAGCGAGCCGCTGGCCGGCGGCTGTCCGGTCTGGGCGCCGGCTCGCCCTCAGGTCCCGGGCAGCCGGTAATCCTTGAAGCGGTCGCGCAGCGCCGTCTTCTGGATCTTGCCCGTGGCGGTGTGGGGGATCGCCTCCACCACCACGACATCGTCGGGCATCCACCATTTCGCGATGCGGCCCTGCATGAAGGCCAGGAGGTCATCCTTGGTGGGATTGCGGCCTTCCTTCGGGACTACGATCAGCAGCGGGCGCTCGTCCCATTTCGGATGGCGGATGCCGATCACGGCAGCCTCCGCCACATCGGGGTGGGCGACCGCGAGGTTCTCGAGATCGATGGAGGAGATCCATTCGCCGCCGGACTTGATCACGTCCTTGGCGCGGTCGGTCACCTGCATATTACCGTAGGGGTCGATGGTCGCCACGTCGCCGGTGTCGAAGAAGCCATCCTCGTCGAGAATGCTCTCGTCGCGGCGGTAATACGCCTTCGCGACCGCCGGACCCCGAACCTTGAGGCGCCCGAACGTGGTGCCGTCCCAGGGCAGTTCCCGGTTCTGGTCATCCACGATCTTCATCTCGACCCCGAACGGGGCCTGGCCGGCGCGCTCCTTCACATCGAGCCAGGCCTCGCCCTCGACCGGGCCGTAATCCGGCTTGACGGTGCAGACCGATCCCAGCGGCGACATCTCGGTCATGCCCCAGGCGTGGAGCACCTCGACCCCGTAATTGTCGCGGAACGCCTTCGTGACCGCGCGCGGGCAGGCCGAACCGCCGATCACGACCCGCTTCAGGTGCGGCAGGGTCGAGCCCGTCGCCTCGAGGTGCTGCAACAGACCGAACCACAGGGTCGGGACCGCGGCCGTGATCGTGACCTTCTCGCCGTTGAGCAGCTCGAGGAGCGAGGCGCCGTCGAGCTTCGGTCCCGGCAGCACGAGGGTCGAGCCTGCCATCGGGGCCGAGAACGCGAAGGACCAGCCGTTCGCATGGAAGAGCGGCACCACGGGCATGGCCACGTCCCGGGCCGAGAGGCCGAGACAATCCGGAGACATGGCCATGAGGGAGTGGAGGACGTTGGAGCGGTGCGAATAGAGCACGCCCTTGGGCTCCCCGGTCGTTCCGGACGTGTAGCACATCCCGGCCGCGGTGCTTTCCTCGACGGTTGCCCAGCGGAAGTCGTCGTCGACCTCGCCGATCCAGTCCTCATAGGCGACCGCGCCCTTGAGGGATGTCTCAGGCATCTGGGCGCCGTCGGTGTAGACGACGTAGCGCTCGACCGATGGGAGCCGGTCCTGCAGCTTCTCCATCATGGGCACGAAGGTGAGGTCCAGCATCAGGACCCGGTCCTCGGCGTGGTTCATGATGTAGATGATCTGGTCCGCGAACAGGCGCGGGTTGACCGTGTGGTAGACCGCACCGACGCCGGTGATGCCGTACCAGGATTCGAGGTGCCGCCAGGTGTTCCAGGCCAGCGTCGCGACGCGATCCCCGGCCTTGATCCCGTCCTTCGACAGGCGCTTGGCGACCCTGAGCGCGCGGCGGCGGACCTCGGCGTAGGTGGTCCGATGGATCGGGCCCTCGACCGAGCGCGAGATCACTTCGCGCCCGCCGTTCTGCGCGGCGGCGTGATCGATGATGCGGTGTATGAGCAGGGGCCAATCCTGCATCAGGCCGAGCATGGGCATCCTCCGGTGCGGCCGCTTCGAAGCGGCTCTGGAATTGAGTTCGGAGGAAACAATAGGGGGAGGAGATCGCGCTCGCCAAGGGGCTCGCGCAGGGGCTTGGCGAATTGTCGGCGGACAGGCGCTCGCGGCAGGGCTCGGACCGATCGGTCCCGCCGCCGCCTACTCGGCCGGCGCAGCGTGCCGCTCCGGCTCCTGTCCGCGCGCCTGTGCCTTGCGGCTGCGGCGCATGACGCTGCCGAGCCGGAAGGCACGCAGGAGCAGCGCGAGGCCGAACCACGCGAGGGTGATGACGAGCGGCGAGATCACCAGCACCGGCGCCACCGTCACGACCGCGGCGAGCGCCAGAAGCAGGACCCCGATGGTCGCGACGCTGCGCACCTCCGTGCCCGCGAGCGTGCGCGATCCGGCGATCGCGGTACCGACCGTGTTGCCGAGGGCGATCGCGCCCGCCGCAAGCCGGCCGACGCTGCGCCGGCGCGCCGGCCGGCCGGCCTTCCGGGCCGCCGGTCGGCCCTTTGCTCGGGGGCGCCAGCCGGGCACGATCTCGGTCGCGTTGGCGAGGTCTTCGAGGTACATGGCCTCCATCTCGGCCGCGAAGCCCTCGTCCTCGACGACGACGTCGAGCTCCCAGTTGGTCGCCCAGCTCGTCGGATTGAGGTTTGTGGAGCCGACCCTCGCCCAGCGCCCGTCCGCGACCGCGGTCTTGGCGTGCAGCATGGCGCCGTTCCACTCGAACACCCGGATGCCCGCTTCGATCAGGGGGCGGTAGCCGGCGCGCACGATCGGCTGGAGCATCGGGACGTCGCTCGACCCCGGCACGAGCAGGCGCACGTCGACCCCGTCCCGCGCGGCCTCGGCGAGCGCCTGCACGTAGGAGGTGTTGGCGACGAGGTACGCATCCGTCAACCAGAGATTGCGGCGCGCCGTTGCGGCGACGAACTGGTCCAGGCGATAGGTGCGATAGGCGCCCGGCCGCCCCTTGATGACCCGCGCCGCCACATCGCCCGCGAGCGGAATGCGGTCGGGATCGGGGATCTCGTGCGCGGGCAAGGCTGGGCCCGTCAGGGCCCACATCTCCGCAAAGGCCTCGTCGAGATCGGCCACGACGGGCCCTGCGAGCGAGATGCCGGTATCGCGCCAGGGCTCCGCTTCGTCGCTGCCCTGCCAGTTGTCCGACACGCAAAGGCCGGAGACGAAGCCGACCCGACCGTCCACGGTGATGAGCTTGCGGTGGTCGCGCCGGATCCAGAAGGGAGCCGCGAGCCGGGGCGGATTGAAGACGCGCACCTCGACGCCGGCCTGCTGGAGCTTGGCCCAGAACGGCGGCAGCGCGCGGGGTGTGGAGCCGAGCCAGTCGTAGAGGACACGCACCGTGACGCCGGCCCGCGCGCGTTCGGCCAAAGCCTCGGCGAAGGTGCGGCCGGTCTCGTCGTTGGCGACGATGAAGTTCTCGAAATGGATGACGGACTGGGCGGAGTGGATGGCTTCGAGCCAGGCCGGGTAGTTTTCCCGGGCGTCCTTGAGCAGCCTCACACCGTTGCCGAGCCGCAGGTCGCTCTCCGCAATACGGGAAAACGCCCGGTCGAGGCGCCCCTCGGGGCCCCGTTGCCAGAATTGCGCGAGGCGCGCGAGGTGGGGAGGCGTAGCATCCATATTCCCTCAACGCACGAAATCCGGATTCGGCGCCGTGGATGCCTGCGGCGCGTGGAAGCGTGCCCTGCCCGTCGTGCAACGCTTGCATCCTGCCCTGCTTTACCCGGCTTACGCGACCAGCGGGTGCGAACCGTGCTTTTCGGGCAACGCTCTTCGGCGTTGTTGCCCATGGCCTTCTGCTGCCAAGCCTTTGCCGCATTCCATGTCGAACAGGGGAAAGGCCAGGGTTCGCCCGTTTACCGCGAGTTAACCCTCCGGCCAGGTTTCGGCCTGCCGTAGCCTTCTCGCCCCTCCGTCCTGTCGCTCGTCAAGGTTGACGGAACCCTCCCTTAACCATCCCGCCCTACCACTCCGTTCAGCACCCCGGCAGACGTCTGTGGAGAGGAGTATTGCCATGACCCCGTCTCGTGCCGCGAAATTCGCCGCCGCCATCACCCTCGCGCTCGCGGCCGCCGCCTGTTCGAACCAGGACGCCATCACCGGTACGGCCGGACTCGGTGGCGGCGGGTTCGGAGCAGGCGCGGGCGCCGGCGCCGCGACCCCTGGCAGCACCCAGGACTTCGCCGTCAATGTCGGCGACCGGGTGTACTTCGAGAGCGATTCAACCGATCTCACCCCCCAGGCGGTCGCGACCCTCGACAAGCAGGCGATGTGGCTCCAGCGCTATCCCCGTTACACCTTCCTGATCGAGGGACACGCGGACGAGCGTGGGACGCGCGAGTACAACTTCTCGCTCTCCGGCCGCCGCGCCCAGGTCGTGCGCGACTATCTCGGCTCCCGCGGCATCGATGCCGGCCGCATCCGCACCGTCTCCTACGGCAAGGAGCGTCCGGTGGCGGTCTGCAACGACATCTCGTGCTGGTCCCAGAACCGCCGCGCCGTCACCGTGCTCGACGGCGGCCCCGGCGCGTGATGCCGCCTGCCTCTCCCTGCGCACGGGGAGAGGCACCGACACCGCCCCAAATTCGCCGTGACTGCACACTTGTGATAGCGGCCTGCACAGCATCGAACCTGAAGCCCTATGATCCTCCGCCGCCTTGCCGCCGCGCTTTCCCTCGTCCTCACCCTCGCGGCGCCCGCTGCCGCGCAGGACGCGGGCGAGATGATCGTTCGCCTCAACCGCCTCGAAAATCAGATGCGGCAGATGTCCGGGCAAATCGAGCAGCTGCAGTTCGAGAACCGGCAGCTGCGCGAGCAGGTGCGCAAGTTCCAGGAGGACGTGGAGTTCCGCTTCCAGGAGAACCGAGGTGGCTCCGCGCCGCGGCCGACGGCGGCCCCGCCGTCCGGCGCTTCGCCTGCGCCGGCGCGGCCGAGCCCGCCCGCCAGCCCGCCGCAGCGACGCGGTGACGCCTTCGATCCGAGCCAGGCGCCCGACGCGCCCGGAGCTCCCCGGCCTCTGGGAACGACACCGCCCTCGGCGCCCCTCACGGCAGGGCCCGCGCCGGGCGGACCGATGCCGCTGCCGGGAGGTGCCCTCGCCCAGGGGGATCCGGCTGAGCCCGACGACGAGTTGCCGCCTGGCGTCAGCCCTCCCCTCGACCTCGGCCAGACCGGCCGCACGGCCGCCGCGCCTCCCGCCGGCGGCCCTGTTCGTTCTGGACCCAGTGTGGCGGCGACAGGCTCCGGCGATCCGCGGGCCGATTACGATGCAGCCTATGCCTACCTGCTGCAGCGGCAATACGAGCAGGCGGAAATGGCCTTCCGGAGCTTCCTGCAATCCCACCCGCGCGACCGCTACGTGCCGGACGCCACCTACTGGCTCGGCGAGAGCTATCTCCAGCGCAACCGCCCGCGCGAGGCGGCCGAGCAGTTTCTGGCGGTCTCGACCGAGTACCCTCAGTCCCAGAAGGCCCCCGACGCCCTGCTGAAGCTCGGCATCGCGCTGAACGCCCTCGGGGCCCGCGACCGCGCCTGCGCGGTCTTTGCGGAGCTCGACCGGAAGTACCCACAGGCTGCGCCGACCGTGCGCCAGGGCTCCGAGCGGGAGCAAAAGCGCGCCCGCTGCGTCTGAGGCCGCGTGAGCGCCCCCCCGATCGGAGCGGATGCCCCAGGCGCCCCCCGGACCCGCGGGGACCTCGATGCGCTTTTTGCCTCCCTCGAGGGAGCAACCGGGATTGTGGTAGCTGTCTCGGGTGGCCCTGACTCCGTCGCACTGCTGCACCTCATCGCCCGCTGGCGCCCCCCGGGTCTGCCGCTGACGATCGCGACGGTCGACCACGGCCTCCGCGCGGAGGCCGGGGAAGAGGCCGCCCTCGTGGCGCGTCTCTCGAAGGCCCTCGGTCTGCCTCATCACATCCTTCCCTGGACAGGGGCGAAGCCGGCGCACGGTCTGCAGGAGGCTGCCCGCGAGGCCCGCTATGCGCTTCTAACCGGCCTCGCCCGGACCTGCGGCGCCTCCCACCTCGTTACCGCCCACACGCTCGACGACCAGGCCGAGACCGTGCTGATGCGCCTCTCCCGGGGGTCCGGGCTCGCGGGTCTGGCCGGAATGCGTCCTGTCATGGAGCGCAACGGACTTCTTCACGTGCGCCCGCTGCTGACCTGGCCGAAATCTGTGCTCGTGGCGCTCTGCCGGCAGGAGGGTTGGCCCTTCGTCGAGGACCCGTCGAACCGGGACGAGCGCTATGCCCGCGCCCGCTGGCGGCGCCTGATGCCGGCGCTCGCCGCCGAGGGCCTCACGGCGGAGCGCCTCGCGGGGCTCTCGGAGCGGATCCGCCGGGCCGAGGATGCGCTCGATAGCAAGGCACGCGAGACGTTCTCCCGCGCGCGCCTCGACGGCGGGGGCGCTCTGCGCCTGAATGCCCGCCCGCTCGTGGAGGAGCCCTTCGAGATTGCGCTGAGGGCATTCGCCCTGGCGCTCGCGGAGCGCGCCGGGGACCCGCTGCGGCTTCGACTGGAACGCCTCGAGACGTGCCTTGAGGCCCTGCGCGATGCCGCTTCAGCGGGCCGGCCCCTGCGCCGCACGCTCGCGGGCCGTCTGGTTTCCCTCGACCGCAGGGGTGAAATTACGGTCGCGCCTGAACCGGCACGCCGTCGCGGCCGTTATCCTCGTGCATCCCCCCGGCCCCCCGAAACACGAGGGTAGCGGGAGGGTGCGGGGGGCGCGTTCGAGAGCCGCGCCACGGTGCTCCTGTCTAGACCGGTGCCCGGCAGATCGGGGCACAGGCCGGACGGCCGTCCCGGCCGCGGTGTTAGCGATGATGACGCATCGCCGCCGCATTCCCTTGGCAAGGGGGAGGCCCATGCCTAGATTGCATTCAAGCACTTCGACCGCGCGGACAGGCCGCTCCGCCTTTGCCTCTCTCCCTCAGGGATAAGCCTGACCGATGAACCCGAACTTCCGCAACTTCGCCCTGTGGGTTGTCATCTTCCTCCTGGTCCTGGCGCTCGTAACGCTGTTCCAGAACCCCGGACACCGCACGGGCGGCAGCGAGATCGCCTACAGCCAGCTTCTCAACGAAGCCGATTCCGGGCGCATCTCCAACGTGGTCATCTCCGGCCCGGAGATCAGCGGCACCTTCACGGACGGGCGCACCTTCACGTCCTACGCGCCCAACGACCCGATGCTGGTCACCAAGCTCCAGCAGAAGGGCGTGCAGATCACCGCGCGGCCGCAATCCGACAACACGCCCTGGTTTATCGCGCTCCTCGTCAACATCCTGCCCTTCGCGCTCTTCATCGGCGCCTGGATCTTCCTGTCGCGCCAGATGCAGTCCGGCGCCGGCCGGGCTATGGGCTTCGGCAAGTCGAAGGCCAAGCTGCTCACGGAGGCGCACGGCCGCGTGACCTTCGAGGATGTGGCCGGCATCGACGAGGCCAAGGAGGATCTGCAGGAGATCGTCGAGTTCCTGCGCGACCCGCAGAAGTTCCAGCGCCTCGGCGGGCGCATCCCCCGCGGCGTGCTCCTCGTGGGCCCTCCCGGCACCGGTAAGACCCTGACGGCCCGGGCGGTCGCCGGCGAGGCCAACGTTCCCTTCTTCACGATTTCGGGATCGGACTTCGTCGAGATGTTCGTCGGCGTAGGCGCGAGCCGCGTCCGCGACATGTTCGACCAGGCCAAGAAGAACGCGCCCTGCATCATCTTCATCGACGAGATCGACGCGGTTGGCCGTCACCGCGGCGCCGGTCTCGGCGGCGGCAACGACGAGCGCGAGCAGACCCTCAACCAGCTCCTGGTCGAGATGGACGGCTTCGAGGCCAACGAGGGCATCATCATCATCGCGGCCACCAACCGCCCGGATGTGCTCGACCCCGCGCTGCTGCGCCCGGGCCGCTTCGACCGCCAGATCGTCGTCCCGAACCCGGACGTGGTCGGCCGCGAGAAGATCCTGAAGGTGCACGTCCGCAAGGTGCCGCTGGCCCCCGACGTGGACCTGAAGGTCATCGCCCGCGGCACCCCCGGCTTCTCCGGCGCGGACCTCATGAACCTCGTGAACGAGGCCGCGCTTCTGGCGGCCCGGCGCGGCAAGCGCATCGTCACGATGCACGAGTTCGAGGACGCCAAGGACAAGGTCATGATGGGTGCGGAGCGCCGCACGCTCGTGATGACCGACGACGAGAAGCGCCTGACCGCCTATCACGAGGCCGGCCACGCGGTCGTCGCCCTCAACGTGCCGGCCACGGATCCGGTCCACAAGGCCACGATCATCCCGCGCGGCCGGGCCCTCGGCATGGTCATGCAGCTCCCGGAGCGCGACAAGCTCTCCATGAGCTTCGAGCAGATGACCTCGCGGCTCGCGATTATGATGGGCGGCCGCATCGCCGAGGAGATGATCTTCGGGCCCGAGAAGGTGACCTCCGGCGCTCAGTCGGACATCGAGCAGGCCACGCGGCTCGCCCGCATGATGGTGACCCGCTGGGGCTTCTCGCCGGAGCTCGGCACCGTGGCCTATGGCGAGAACCAGGAGGAGGTGTTCCTCGGCATGTCCATGGGACGCCAGCAGAACATCTCCGAGGCGACCGCCCAGACCATCGACAAGGAGGTCCGCCGCCTCGTCGAGACTGGCCTCAACGACGCCCGCCGCATCCTGACCGAGAAGCGGGACCAGCTCGAAGCCCTGGCGCGCGGCCTTCTCGAGTACGAGACCCTGTCGGGCGACGAGATCCGCGATCTCCTCAACGGCAAGCCGCCCGTGCGCGACACGTCCGAACCCGTGACCCCGACCCGTGGGTCGCCGGTCCCCTCGGCTGGCCGCGGCAGGCCTCGGGAGACCGACGGAGGCCTGGAGCCGCAGCCGCAGGCCTGAGCGCCGTTAGACCGAATCCGACCGACAACGCCCGCCCCCTCCGGCGGGCGTTGTTGCATTCAGACTCATGGAGGAAGCCGAGGTCACTTCCCCCTGGCCTCACTGCGCCCTATCCCTGTCAGGATCGATGCCGCGGGCCTGCCAGCCCGGGAGCGGCGTCTTGACCCAGCGCCGGGAGGTTGGTTTGGGGGCCAGAAAGCGGGACAAGTCTTCTAACGGGCTGCAAGATATGGGGGCTGCACCGGTGCGGAAATATTTCGGGACGGACGGAATTCGCGGGCGGGCCAACGGGGTCATCACCCCGGAACTCGCTCTGAAGGTGGGCCAGGCGGCAGGACTCTCCTTCCGGCGCGGCGAGTACCGGCACCGGGTTGTCATCGGCAAGGACACGCGGCTCTCGGGCTACATGATCGAAACCGCCATGGTGGCGGGCTTCACGTCGGTCGGCATGGACGTGCTCCTGCTCGGCCCCGTGCCCACCCCCGGCGTCGCCATGCTGACCCGCTCCATGCGGGCCGACCTCGGCGTCATGATCTCGGCCTCGCACAATGCTTACGAGGACAACGGGATCAAGCTGTTCGGGCCTGACGGCTTCAAGCTCAACGATGAGGTCGAGCACCGCATCGAGGCGCTCCTCGACGCCGACCTCACCTCCCGCCTCGCCGGCTCGGCCGATCTGGGACGCGCCAAGCGCATCGAGAGCGTGCACGCGCGTTACGTCGAGTTCGCCAAGCGCACCTTGCCTCGTCACGCGAGCCTCGAGGGCATGCGCGTCGTGGTGGATTGTGCCAACGGTGCCGCCTACAAGGTCGCCCCCGAGACCCTGTGGGAACTCGGCGCCGAGGTGATAGCCATTGGCGTGGAGCCCGACGGCTTCAACATCAACCGCGAGGTCGGCTCGACCTCCCCCGAGACCCTGATCCGCAAGGTCCGTGAGCTGCGCGCCGACATCGGCATTGCCCTCGACGGCGATGCTGACCGGGTGCTGATCGTGGACGAGCGCGGCCAGGCAGTCGACGGCGACCAGCTCATGGCGGTCGTGGCTCGCTCCTGGCACGAGGACGGCCGCCTGACGCAGCCGGGCATCGTCGCCACCATCATGTCGAACCTGGGCCTCGAGCGCTTCCTGGGCGGCCTCGGGCTCAACCTGGTGCGCACGGCGGTCGGCGACCGCTACGTGCTCGAGCATATGCGCCAGCACGGCTACAATCTCGGTGGCGAGCAATCGGGCCACATCATCATGTCGGACTACACCACCACAGGTGACGGGCTCGTGGCCGCGCTGCAGCTGCTCTCGGTGGTGAAGCGCCTGGACCGCCCGGTCTCGGAGGTGTGCCACTCGTTCGAGCCGCTGCCCCAGATCCTCAAGAACGTCCGCTACAAGGCGGGCCAGCCTCTGCAGCACGATACGGTCGTGACCGCGATCGAATCCGCGCGGCAGCGGCTCGGCAACAGCGGACGCCTCGTGATCCGCCCCTCCGGCACGGAGCCCGTGATCCGGGTCATGGCCGAGGGCGACGACCGCGACCTCGTCATGAGGGTGGTGGACGACGTGGTCGACGCAGTCTCGACCGCGGCCGCCTGAAACGGGGCAACCCTGCTTCGAACTGGGCCGCCGGCAGCCTTGGAGGCGGCAGGCCTCGGCAGCCCGTCGCCTCAGGCCGCGGACTGCCGCCGCGAGCCGTGGAACAGGCGGATCGCAAGGATCACGCCTGCGGTCTGCAGGGCGGCGCCTAAGGCCTCGGGTCCGGTCGGCCAACGAGCCTCATAGAGGAAGCCGTAGACGAGGCCGAACACGCTCTCGGCCACGATAAGCTGTGCCGCGAGCGCCAAGCTCAGGCGCTGCGAGCTGACGACCCAGAGCCAGGTCGCAAGCCATGACCCCGCAAGGCCGAGCACGAGAACCCACGCAACGAAACTCCAGGCTTCGGGGCTCGCGAGCGGAGGAACGGCCTGGCCCCCGGCAACCCAGGAGCTCAACGGAATCAGGGGCAGCACACCGAGCCCGGCCCCCAGGGCCTGGAGGCCGGCCCAGGGTAATGAGCCCGGCGCGTCCGCACGACGGGAAACCTCGGCGTTGACGAACGCGTAGATGCCCCAGATCGCCAGCGCCGCGAAAGCCGAGAGCGTGCCGAGCACCACGGCACGGCGCGACGACGGATCAGGACCGGTGAGGAGCGCCTCGGCGTTTACGGTCAGGAGACCGAGGCCGACCAGCGTCAGCGGCACTGCGAGCGTGCGCCACGGCAGGTCCCGGTCCCGCCAATTGCCCAGAATCCCGAGCACCACGGGAAGCGTGCCGATCACCAGCGGCGGGATCGCGGGCCCGGCGAGCTGCACTGCGACCGCCACGCAGATGAAATAGGCGCTGTAGGCGAGCCCGCCGAGAGCGAGGCCGGTGCCGATCACCCCCGCCGTCGCGTGACGGCGATCGAGCCGGAAGCGGGCATCGGCCAGCATGAAGGCAAGCGCCGCCACGCCGCACACGCCGTAGCGCGCGACGGTGAGGTCGAGCACCGTGAAGGGCGCAATGGCGCGGGGCGCCACGAAGGTGAGCCCCCAGAGAGCGCCCGTCCCAAGGCCCGCCAGAACGCCGACGATCATGGGCGCGTGACCGACTGCCGGCACGGCCGCTCGTCCTTTTCCGGACGCCGGTCACCGGTATCTATACGGGCGAGCGCCCGGTCGTAGAACGCGAGCTTCTCGTCCACGAGGGCCAGGGTCTCGACGAGGCGGGCGATGTCGCGCTCGATCGAGGCGCGGTGCGCCGCCACGATGGCGCGGCGCTCGGACAAGGTCGCGTCACCCCGGGCGGCCAGGCGAGTGAGCTCTCGCAGTAGGGCAACAGGTAGGCCGCTCCCGCGCATGCGGGCCACGAAGGCGAACCATTCGAGGTCCGAAGGCGCATACCGTCGCTGCCCGCCGCGACGCCCGATCCGAGGCGTCAACCCCTCGCGCTCGTAGTACCGGAGAGTGTCTATGGAGAGGCCGGTCCGGCGGGCTGCTTCGCTGATGGTGAGGTCTGAAGGCATGGCTGGACGCTACGCCCTAGAGCGCACTCCAGGTCAAGCCGGTTTGCACGCTATCCGTGCGCCGGAGCGCAGCCCCGGCGCGGCTCCTGCCCTACTCCGCGGGCTCGACCCGACCCTCGCGTTCGCCGTGGGGCCTCAGCCCCGTCTGCGTGCGCAGCCGATCCAGGACTTCGGAGACATGGTTCGCGGGCTTGGTGAAGCCGCCCAGCAGCAGGTAGATCGCAGGCACGACCAGAACCGTCATGAGCGTCGAAAGGGCCACGCCGCCCACGATCACGGTGCCGATCGCGTTGCGGGCCTCGGCGCCGGCGCCCGTCGACAGAGCGAGCGGAATCGCGCCGCCGATCATGGCGATCGACGTCATGAGGATCGGACGCAGGCGCAACACCGAGGATTCGATCACCGCCTCCCGCACGCCCATGCCCCGCTCGCGCAGCTGGTTCGCGAACTCGACGATCAGGATGCCGTTCTTCGTCATCAGACCGATGAGCAGGATCATGCCGATCTGGCTGTAGATGTTGAGCGACTGACCGGTGATCGTAAGCGCCGCGAGTCCGCCGGTGACGGCGAGCGGCACGGTCAGCATGATGATGAACGGATTGATCCAGCTCTCGAACTGCGCGGCCAGGACCAGGAACACCACCAGCAGCGCCATCGCGAAGGTGATGTAGATCGCGTTCGAGGAGTCGCGGAACTCCTTCGATTGACCCTGGTAGCCGATCCGGACTTCCGGCGGCAGCTCGCTGCGCACGATCTCCTCGAGCTTGTTGAGGCCGTCGCCGATCGAGACGCCCGGCGCCAGCGAGGACTGGATCGTGATCGACCGCACCCGGTCGAACCGGTTGAGCTGCTGCGGCGCCGCCGATTCGCTCAGGGACACGAAGGAGGACAGGGGAACGAGTTCCCCGTTCGCGGCACGCACGAAGGTGTTGGCGAGATCGCTCGGCGTCGCACGGTCCTCGGCGCGGGCGCGCATGATGACCGGATACTCGTCACCCCGGTTCACGAAGGTCGAGACCTCGCGCTCGCCGAACATGAGTTCGAGCGTGCGGCCGATCTCCTCCACGGAGACCCCGAGATCCGCGGCGCGGGCGCGGTCGATCTGGACCCGGATGTCGGGCTGCGACTCGCGGTAATCCGATTCCATGTTGGCGAAGAGGCCCGTCTCCTGGGCCTTCTGGATCACCGTATCGCGCCAGCCCCGCAGGGTCTCGTAGTCGGGTCCGCCGATCACGAACTGGATCGGCTGGCCGAACCCGCCGACGCCGCCGAACGAGGGTGGGTTGATCGGGAAGGCGCGGGCGCCCGGGAAGCCCGAAATCCTCGGCAGGAGCTGCTGGACGAGTTGCTGCTGCGAAATCGTGCGCTGCTCCCAGGGAACGAGACGCACGATCACGAGGCCGGCGTTTACCGGCGAGGGCCGGGCGAAGCCCGGCGCGACCTGGCTGAGCATCGAGGAGACGATGCCCTGCTCCTGGAGCGGCATGAGCGCGCGCTCCACCTCCCTCACGCGATCCCGGGTGTAGTCGAGGCTCGCGCCCTCCGGGGCCTGGATGCGCACGATGATCGCTCCCCGGTCCTCGACCGGCGAGAACTCCTTGGGTAGCGCCTGGAAGAAGTTGTAGGCCGCAAACGAAACGAGGGCACCGGCGGCCAGGATCACGACCGGGATCTTGAGAGCCCGGGAGAGGAGCCAGCGGTAGACGTTGTTCATGCCGGTGAACAGCGGCTCCGTCATGCGCTGGATGCGGCCGTGGGCCGGAACCATCAGCTTGGAGCACATCATCGGAGTGAGCGTCCGCGCCACCACGCCCGAGAAGAAGATGGACGCCGCAAGCGTGATCGCGAATTCCCGGAACAGCTTGCCGGTGCTGCCCGGCATGAAGGCGAGCGGCACGAACACCGCCATCAGGGTCGCCGTGGTCGCGATCACCGCAAAGCCGATCTCGCGCGCCCCGTCGAAGGAGGCGAGGAGCGGCGGTTGGCCCTCCTCGATGCGGCGGTGCACGTTCTCGATCTCCACGATGGCGTCGTCCACCACGATGCCGATCGCGAGCACGATGGCGAGCAGGGTCAGCACGTTGATGGAGGCGCCGAAGAACGCCATCACCATGAAGGCGGCGATGACCGAGACCGGTATCGCCACCATGGCGACGATCGTGGAGCGCCAATCGCGCAGGAAGAGCAGGATCACCAGGATGACCAGCCCGATGCCCTCCACGAGCGTGTGGAGCACGCCGTTGATCGAGGCGCGGATGAATTGGCTCTCGTCGTAGAGAATTTCGGTCGTGGTCTCCGGCGGCAGCGAGTTCGCCAGAGCCCCGATCTCCTTGCGGACGCCGTCGGCGACCGTCAGCGTGTTGGCGGTCGACTGGCGCACGATGCCGAGCCCGATCGCAGTCTTGCCTGACTGGTAGAACTCGAAGCGGTTGTCCTCCGCGCCGACTTCGATGCGGGCGACCTCGCCGAGGCGCACCAGATAGCCGTTCTTGTTGGTGACGATCACCTGCTCGAACTGCTGAGGGGTGGCGAGGCGGGAATCCGTCTTTACGGTCAGCTCGCGCTGGCTCGACTCGATGCGTCCGCCCGGCAGCTCCACATTCTGCCGGGTGATCGCGGTTTCGAGGTCCTGCACGGTCAGGCCGCGTGCGGCGAGGGCGGACCGGTCGATCCAGATCCGCATGGCGTAGCGGCGCTCGCCGCCCATGTACACGTTCGCGACGCCGGGCAGGGTCGACAGCCGATCGACGTAGACACGCTTCAGGTAGTCGGAGAGTTCGAGCGAGTCGAGGCTCTCCGACGTGACGCCGATCCACATGATCGCCTGGGCATTGGCATCGACCTTCCGGACCACGGGCGTATCGGCGCCGTCGGGCAGGCGGCCAATCACGCGGGAAACCGCATCGCGCACGTCCGAGGTTGCAGCCTCGGGCTCCCGGCTGACCTCGAACTCGATCGACACGGAGGACCGGTCGTTCTGACTCGATGAGGTCATCTGCCGGATGCCCTCGATACCCGCGACCGCGCCCTCGATCACCTCCGTGACCCGGCTCTCGATCACCTCGTTCGAGGCCCCGCGATAGACGGTGTTGACCGACACGACCGGCCGGTCGACCGCGGGATACTCGCGGATCGGCATATTCATGAGCGAGGCCAGCCCGCCCACGATCAGCAGCAGGCTGACCACGACGGAAAAGACGGGGCGGCGGATGAAAAGGTCGGATACCTGCATGGTCTCTACGGTCTCGAAAAGCTAATCCCCTCTCCCCGCCGGGGGAGAGGGTTAGGGTAAGGGCCGGCCGAGGCGGCCGCCCTTCGTGCGTTCCTGCGCTCACGCCTGACCGGAAGTGGAAGGGCACGAAGGCCCTGCCCTGCCCGGATGCGTGAAGCTACCTTCGCTCGGCCGCGCTTGCGGTGCCGACGGGGCTCAGCGTCCCGCGGCCCGGCGCGCTCGCGGGCTGAGGGCCCGGCTCGCGCCGTGCAGCCGGCGGCGGAGAGGATTGAGTGCCGACCGGGCGGGGATCGACCGCCGCCCCGGGACGGATCCGCTGCAAGCCCATCACCACGATGGTCTCGCCGGGCTTCAGCCCTTCCACGATCTCGACCTTGCCGCCCTGGCGCTGGCCGATGCGGACGACGCGGCGCTCGACCACGTTGTCCTTCACGGGGTACACGAGGTGGCGCAGGCCCTCGGAGACGACCGCCTCCTCCGGCACGACGACCGCGTCTTCCTTCGTGGTGACCTCGAGGGCCACGGCGAGGAACATTCCCGGCTTGAGCGCCTCGTCCTCATTCTGGAACTCGGCCGTGAGCCGCACCGTGCGGGTCACGGGGTCGACGCGCGTGTCGACGATCGAGACCCGGCCCTCGAAAACCCGATCCCGGAACGCTGCCGAAGTCGCCCTCACGACCTGGCCGGACTTGAGCCGGGCGAGCAGGTTCTCAGGCACCGAGAAGTCCAGCCGCACCTTGGAGAGATCGTCCAGCGTGGTGATCCGGGTTCCGGGCGACACATAGGCGCCGAGGGACACCGAGCGGGTGCCGACGCGCCCCGCGAAGGGTGCGCGGACGGTAAGATCCTCGAGCCGCGCCTCCGCGGCCTTGCGGCGGGCCTCCGCCGAGGCGATGGCGCTCTCCAGGGTGCGGATCTGCGCCGTCAGGTCCTCGACCTGGGCCTCGGTGCCAGAGCCGGAACGGCGCAGGGCCTGGGCGCGGTCGAGGCGGGTCGCGATCTCGTTGCGCTGCGCCGTGGCGCGGCGGCTCTCGGCGACTGCCGCTTCGATATCGGCCTGGCGCTCCTCGGCGTCCATGCTGACGAGAACGTCGCCGGCCTTCACCTTGGCGCCCTCGTCGAACTCGATCTTGTTGATGACGCCCGCGACCCTGGCGGTGACCATGATGGACTCGAAGGCCCGCACCGTGCCGACCGCCTCGCGGGTCTCGACGATCCGCCCGGTCTTGACAGCATCAACTTCGACCACAGGGGGAGGACCGCCTGCGCCGCGTCCGCCGCCCTGGCCTTGCGCTCGGGGCTGGCCACCGGCCTGAGCCGATGCCTGCGGCGCGGGCGGAGGCAGGACACGGCTCAGTCCCGGGACCTCGTTGATATAGGCCCGGTAAGGCTCAAGCTGCCCCGTCTTGTTGGCATACCAAGCGCCGTAGCCGAGACCGCCCAACGCGGCGATCACGACAAGCTGACCCCACACACGCATATCTTGTTCCTCGGAACCTTATTGGATGCGACCCGCAGCGGCCCCGCCGGGCCCGAGTCTATGCCCCAGCCTGGAGTTCCGGCCGGCACTCCTGCATCTGAGGCGGTTCTAGCATAATATAGGCCAGGATGCTCAATTGGATCAGAGAAGCACGGTTTTGTGTACCTGGATCCAGATTACATCTTCGTCATGAACCTCCGATGAGTTCATCGCCTGCAGCCGCGTTTAGGAGCAACGGAGCGCATGCTTGACCGCGCCCGCGGCCTCCCCCATACCGGACGGCGGGAGACCCTTCCCCACCGAAGGGCGCCCATCTGGAAGGATGGACACATCATGGTCACTCAGCCCGCCGCGCGCCCACGCGCGCCTTTCTTTTCGTCCGGCCCCTGCGCAAAGCGCCCCGGATGGAGCCTCGATCAACTGAAAACCGACGTCCTCGGCCGCTCGCACCGGGCAAAGCCCGGCAAGGCGCGACTGAAGCGGGCCATCGACCTCACCCGCGAGATCCTCAGGGTTCCGGCGGATTACCGCATCGGCATCGTTCCGGCCTCCGACACGGGGGCGGTCGAGATGGCCCTGTGGTCGCTCCTCGGGCCGAAGCCCGTCGACATGCTGGCCTGGGAGAGCTTCGGCGAGGGCTGGATCACCGACGTGGTCAAGCAGCTCAAGCTGAGGGACGCCCGCATCATCAAGGCGGCTTACGGCGAGCTGCCGGACCTCGGGCAGGTCGATACCCGGAACCGCGACGTCGTCTTCACCTGGAACGGCACCACGTCCGGCGTGCGCGTCCCGAACGCGGACTGGATTGCCGCCGACCGCGAGGGGCTGACCATCTGCGATGCCACCTCGGCGGCCTTTGCCCAGAAAATGGACTTCGCCAAGCTCGATGTCGTGACCTTCTCCTGGCAGAAGGTGCTCGGTGGCGAGGCTGCCCACGGCATGCTGATCCTCTCTCCCCGCGCCGTCGACCGGCTCACCTCCTATACGCCGGCCTGGCCGCTGCCGAAGATCTTCCGCCTCACCTCGGGCGGCAAGCTCATCGAGGGCATCTTCGAAGGCGAGACCATCAACACGCCCTCCATGCTCGCGGTCGAGGATTACATCGACGCGCTCGAATGGGCGCAGGGCTTAGGAGGGCTGAACGCGCTCGTCGCCAAGGCGGATGCCAACGCCAAGGTGATCGCCGATTGGGTGGCGCGCACGCCCTGGGTCGCGAACCTCGCTAAGGATCCGGCGACGGCCTCCAACACGAGCGTCTGCCTCCAGATTGTCGATCCCGACGTGCTGGCGAAGGGCCCCGACGCAGTGGCCCAGGTCGCCAAAGGCATCGCGGCCGCGCTCGAAAAGGAAGGGGCCGCCTTCGACATCGGCGCCTACCGCGACGCCCCTCCCGGGCTGCGCATCTGGTGCGGCGCCACCGTCGAGGCCTCGGACCTTCAGGCGCTGACGCCCTGGCTCGACTGGGCGTTCGCCCAGGAGAAGGCGAAGCTCGCAAAGGCGGCCTGAGCCGCTCCCCTCTCCCGGTGCCGGGAGAGAACCGGGGGGAGGGTCCGTCGGTCGGACGCGACCTCCCTCAGCCCCTGTTCCTTGAAGCATCCCCGGCCGGCGGCGGCGCGTGACGTCTCACCGCCCCTGCGCCCCTCGGACCGGTCCCTCACCCTCTCTCCGCAGGCGGAGGGAGGGAATCGGAGTTCCTCATGCCCCAACCCCGCGTTCTCATCTCCGACGCCCTGTCGCCGGCTGCCGTCCAGATCTTCAAGGACCGCGGCATCGAGGTCGACTTCCAGCCCGATCTCGGCAAGGACAAGGACAGGCTCGCCGAAATCATCGGCACATATGACGGCCTCGCCATCCGCTCCGCCACCAAGGTCACGGCCAAGATCCTCGAGCAGGCCAAGAACCTGAAGGTGATCGGCCGCGCCGGCATCGGAGTCGACAACGTCGAGATCCCGGCCGCGACCGCCAAGGGCGTGATCGTGATGAACACGCCCTTCGGGAACTCGATCACCACCGCCGAGCATGCGATTGCGATGATGTTCGCGCTCGCCCGCCAGATCCCGCAGGCCGATGCCTCGACCCAGGCCGGCAAGTGGGAGAAGAACCGCTTCATGGGCGTCGAGCTCACGGGCAAGACCCTCGGCGTCATCGGCTGCGGCAACATCGGCTCGATCGTGGCCGATCGCGCCATCGGCCTGCGCATGAAGGTCATCGCCTTCGATCCGTTCCTCAGCCCAGAGCGCGCGCTGGAGCTCGGGGTCGAGAAGGTCGAGCTCGACGACCTCCTGCGCCGGGCCGACATCATCACGCTTCACGTGCCCATGACCGAGAAGACCAGGAACATCCTCTCGGCCGACGCCCTCAACCGGACGAAGCGGGGCGTACGCATCATCAACTGCGCCCGCGGCGGGCTCGTCGACGAGGCGGCCCTGCGCGCCGCCCTCGATTCCGGCCACGTGGCCGGGGCCGCCTTCGACGTGTTCTCCGAGGAGCCCGCGACCGCGAACCCGCTTTTCGGCCACCCGAACGTGGTCTGCACGCCGCATCTCGGCGCCGCCACCACGGAGGCGCAGGAGAACGTGGCACTTCAGATCGCGGAGCAGATGTCGGATTACCTGCTCCAGGGCGCGATCCAGAACGCGGTGAACTTCCCCTCGATCACCGCCGAGGAAGCGCCGCGCCTGAAGCCCTTCGTGGCGCTCGCCGAGAAGCTCGGCTCGTTCCTGGGCCAGCTCACCGAGGCGTCGATCACAGGCATCCGGATCGAGTACGAGGGCGCCGTCGCCGACATGAACACCCGCGCGCTGACCTCGGCCGCCGTCACCGGCGTGCTGCGGCCGTTCCTGCAGGACATCAACATGGTCTCGGCGCCCGTGGTGGCGCGCGAGCGCGGCATCGTGGTCGAGGAGGTGAAGCGCGAGAACGCGGCGCGGGACTACGAGAGCTTCGTGCGCATCGTGGTCGAGGCCGAGGACATGGCGCGCCATGCGGGCGGCACGGTGTTCCAGGACGGCAAGCCGCGCGTGGTCGAGATCCGCGACATCGCCGTCGACGCCGAGTTCGCGCCGCACATGATCTATGTCAGGAACGACGACAAACCCGGCTTCATCGGCCGCTTCGGCACGCTCCTCGGCGAGGCCGGCGTCAACGTCGCGACCTTCGCGCTCGGCCGGAACAATCCCGGCGGCGATGCCATCTGCTTCGTCTCCGTCGACCAGCCCGTCTCGGCCGATCTGCTGCACCAGATTGAGGCCATCCCGCAGGTGAAGCGCGCCCGGGCGGTGCGGTTCTAGGGCGGTGCCTGCCATCCCTGGTGCCTTTCAACCAGGGGTGGTACTATGTGCTTTGAGGCGCGGCACAGGACAGTCGTGATGACGGCGAGCGAATCTGAGCAACAGCGGATCGAAGCACTGGCAGAGAGAGACTCGGGCGGCGACCCAGATTGGCGCGCCCGCTCTGCGCCCGGCACGTTCGGATGCCACGAGGCATTGCATGTCTCGTCGCTTCTCATGGACCTCGTTGCGACACAGCTCCTGGAACACGACGCCGTGGTTCAGAATCCGGACTGGTACAGATTGGCCGACGAGGCCCACACCGCGCTGTTCAATCTCTACCAGGCCATCGGAGCAGTTCATCTCCAAGGTGGGACCTCTGCCTAACCGTCACCCTCTCCCCCGTTCCGCCAGCCAGATGCCCCCGAGCACCAGCACCAGCGCGACCGCGTGGAAGACGTGGAAGGGCTCGCCGAGGAGCACCACGGCCAGGAAGGCGCCGAAGACCGGGACGAGGTTGACGAAGAGGCCGGCGCGGCCGGGGCCGATCAGCTCCACGCCGCGGATGAAGAAGATCTGCGACAGGAGCGAGGGGAACAGCCCCACATAGAGCAGGATCGCCCACCCTTTCGGGGTCGGCCATTGCACGGCCCCGGCGGCGACCTCCCAGGCCAGCAGCGGCAAGGTCGTCACGAAAGCGACGCCCGCCATCGTGGCGAAGAAGGCGAGCCCAGGCACTTGGGGCCGGTTGCGCAGGCCCAGCGTGTAGGCGGAATAGAACACGCAGGCGACCAGCATCCAGACGTCGCCGATGTTGAAGTCGAGCGCCAGCAGGGTTGCGACCTCGCCCTTGGTCGCCACCACGGCGACGCCCACGAACGTCACGGCCATGCCGACGACCTGCAGCAGGCGGATGCGTGTGCCGAAGACCGCAAGCGCGCCGAGCAGCACCATGACGGGAATTGCGCCCTGGAAGATCGTCAGGTTCACCGCGCTCGTGTGGTGAGCCGCGATGTAGAACAGGGCGTTGAACGCCGTGAAGCCTAAAGCCCCCATCCAGATGATCGAGCGCCAGCGCGGCGCCAGCAGCGGTAAGGATCCGAGCACCTCCTGGCGCGCCACGAGGCCCATGACGGCGGCGGCGATGACCCAGCGCAGGCTGGTGAGCGCCATGGGCGAGATCTCGCCGACCGCGAGCCTCCCCGCGATGGCGTTGCCGGCCCACATCATGGTGGTGAGCGTGAGCAGCAGGTAGGGGCGGCCGAACAGCCAGCCGCGGAGACCCTTGTGTGCGCCCTCCCCGCCCGGCCTCGGCGGTCGTCCTCCCGCGGAAGTTGCCGAGGGTGCGGCCCGCAGAGCTTCGCTGCCTGGCCTTGGAGAGCGCGGTTCCATCCGTTACATCCGGGACCTCGGGGGTGAGGTCACATGGCTCTAAGATTTCTGGTGGTCGAGGGCAATGCGCGGGATGCAAGGCTGGCCTACAAGAGCGGCTTCGGCATGACGCCGAGCGAGTCCTACGCGGCCGTGCTGCAGGGGATCGAGCCCGGCGCCGTGTGCGATCTCGCCTTTCCGGCCGACGAGGGCGCGAACCTGCCCGATCCGGCGGGCCTGCAATCCTACGACGGGGTCGTGATCACGGGATCGGCCCTCAACCTCTACGACCGCACGCCCGCGATCCTGCGCCAGATCGACCTCATGCGGGCGGTCTACGCCTCGGGCACCCCCGCCTTCGGCTCGTGCTGGGGCCTGCAGCTCGGCGCCGCGGCGGCGGGAGGCGACGTCGCCCTCAACCCGCAGGGGCGAGAGATCGGCTTTGCCCGCCGCATCACCCCGACCGAGGCCGGGCGGGCTCATCCGATGCTCGCCGACCGCGCGCCAGCCTACGATGCGCCCGCGACCCATATCGACGTCGTCTCGGTCACGCCGCCGGATTGCACGGTGTTGAGCTTCAACGCCAATTCGGTGGTCCAGGCCGCCGAGATCCGCGCGGAGGGCGGCAGCTTCTGGGGCGTGCAGTACCACCCGGAGTTCAGCCTCGCGGAGATCGCCTCGATCCTGGAGCGGCGCGCCGAGATCCTGGTGCGGGAGGGCTTCTGCGCTTCGCTCGAGGATGCCGCGGCTTATGTCGCGGATCTGACGGCGCTCGATGCCGAGCCGCAGCGCAGCGATCTGGCCTGGCGTCTCGGGCTCGACGGGGAGGTGCTGGATCCGGTGCGCCGCACGCGGGAGATCCGCAACTTCATCGAGCACCGGGTGAAGCCGGAAAAGAGCGCTCGCGGGCGGGCCTAGGCTCCGCGCCTTCCACCGTCACAGCCGGGAGCGCCATCCGCATCTCCCCTTAGCGGCCGGGTCGCGGATGGGCGGACCCGGGTCCGCTCGCCCCCTCCGGAGGTCAGCCCTTCGTTTCGCTCAGGAGCGGCGACCAGGTCGGGTCCGACGCGAAGGACGGCGTCGGGACCGGCTGCTCCACGCGCCCCGTGATATCGACCATGTAGAGCTTTCCGCCCGCTTGGCCCCCGGGATCGCGGAAGAACATGATGTACTGGCCATTCGGCGCCCAGCTCGGGCTCTCGTTGTGGAAGCCTTCGGTGAGGATGCGCTCGCCCGAACCGTCCGGCTTCATGATCCCGATCGCAAAACCGCCCTTCGAGCGCTTCGTGAAGGCGATGTAATCGCCCCGCGGCGACCAGGTGGGCTGCGAGTAGGAGCCCTCGCCGAAGGAAATGCGGCGCGGGTTCGAGCCGTCGGCACCCATGACGTAGATCTGCTGCTGACCGCCGCGGTCGCTCTCGAACACGATCTCGCGACCGTCCGGCGAGAACGAGGGCGAGGTGTCGATCGCCGCCGTCGAGGTGACCCGCGTGGTCGTGCGGGAGCCGAGATCCATGAAGTAGATGTTGGCGTTGCCGCCCTGCTGCAGGCTCATCACGATGCGCTGGCCGTCGGGCGAGAAGCGCGGCGACGACGTCATGTCGGGGAAGTTGCCCACGACCTGCCGCGAGCCGGTCTCGAGGTTGATCACGTGGACGCGGGGCTGCTGGCCCGTGGTCTGGGACATGTAGGTGATGTCCTGGCTCACCGGCGAGTAGCGCGGGGTCACCACCATGTTGTCGCCCTGGGTCAGGAAGCGCACGTTGGCGCCGTCCTGGTCCATGATGGCGAGCCGCTTGCGGCGGTTCTCCTTCGGGCCGGACTCGTCCACGAATACCACGCGGGTGTCGAAGAAGCCGCCCACGCCCGTGATCTTGGTGAAGACCGCATCGGAGATGATGTGGCCGACCCGGCGCCAGAAGTTCGGGTCCGTGAAGTACTGCTGGCCGGTGATCTGCTGGCCCGCGATGACGTCCCACAGGCGGAACTCCGCCTTGAGACGCCCAGACGGATCGCGGGTGACGCGGCCCGTCACCAGCGCCTGAGCGCCGGCCTGCCGCCAGGCATCGAAGCGGGGAGCGGCGTCGAAGGCCGGGCGCTCAGGGAAACGCGCCTTGTCGAGGGGCGTGAAATAGCCCGAACGCTGCAGGTTGTTGGCAATGATGCCGGTGACCCGCTGGCCGAGATCCCCCTCGCCGGCAAAATCGGCGATCGCGATCGGCATCGGCTGGAACTGGCTGCCGGGGCCGACGCGGAGGGTCAGCTGGGCGAAGGCCGCCGAGGGCGCCAGGGCCACGAAGGCAATGGCAAGGCAGCACGCCGCGATGAGGACGCGCGCGGCAGAGCGAACAGGCATGGTCACATCCACACTCTTTTCATGGTCGGGCGGAGCATCGGGCTAAACGTCAGGTGAGACCGAGTTCGAACTCGACGTTCCAGAGCTTCCAAGCATCGTAGTAGGGGGCAAATTTGTCCGGGATGCGGTAGGGGGCGCAGCGCCGCACCGCGCGCAACGCGGCTTCGGCGACCGCGCGGTCCATCGAGGTGGCGCCCGCACGAAGGATCCGGGGCTCGCCCAGCAGGGTGCCGTCGGCGTTGAAACGGATCTCCAGCATCGGCAGCGTCACGTTGCCGGCCGAAGCGCCGACAGGCTGCATGTAGCAGCGCTCGATCTGCTCCCGGATGATGCCGCCGAGCGCGTCCTTCATGCTCGGATTGAGCTTCGGCGCGTTGCCCGTGGCGGTCCCGAGCGAGGCGGTCTTGTTGACCTCGGAGCCGGTGGCGCCGGACGATTGCGCCTTCTCCCTCGATTGCAGGAGCTGGCGGATGTCGCCGGCGTCGAACTTGTCGGCGAGCTCGGCCTGGCGCTTCGCCTTCGCTTCCGCTTCCGCGAGCTTCTTGGCCTCCGCCTCCGCCTTCGCCTTGGCGGCGGCAACGGCCTTCGCCTTGGCCTCGGCCTCCGCTTTGGCCTTCGCCTCCGCGACAGCCTTGGCTTCGGCTTCCGCTTTCGCCTTTGCTTCCGCGGCTTCGCGTGCCTTGGCCTCGGCTTCAGCCTTGGCCTTCGCTTCGGCAACCTCCCGGGCCTTGGCCTCGGCCGCTGCTTTGGCCTTGGCCTCGGCGACACGGCGAGCTTCGGCCTTAGCCTGCTCGATCACCTCGGCTTCGGCTTTCTCCTTCGCCTCGCGCTCGGCCTTGGCTTCCGCGGTTTTCCGCTCCTCGCGCTCGGCCTGGACCTTGGCCTCCGCGGCCTTTTCCCGCGCCTCGGCGGCCGCCTTGGCAGCGCGCGCGGCTTCCTCGCGCTTGGCTTCCTCGCGTGCGTCGGGGCGCGGCGGAGGCGGCGGGGCGGCGGCCTCGACCTCGCGGTCGTCGACCTTCATCTCCGGCGGGCGGCGCGGGGGGGCCGGCGTATCCTTCGGGGCCTCGCCCGGATCGCGCAGCTGGCGGGTGTCCGCCACCCGGTCGACGCGGGGCTTCGGGGCCGCCTGCACCTGCTTGGCGGTCTCCTCGCCCTTGGTGATCTGCGAGAACTGATTGTCGGTGATGACCTCGACCGCGATCCCCTCCTGGGCCTCGGGGAAGGTCGGCGACGAGAAGGCAAAGATCGCCGCGCCCAGCATCGCGGCATGCGCGGCGCCGGAGATCCAGATCCCGGGCTCGGACCGATTGAATGTCGGTTTCAGTCGCACGGTGAGGCTGCCCCCTCGCGTCGGCCGGTTAGCGCTGGTCGGGCTCGGTCACAAGCGCGACGCGCTTGTAGCCGGCGCTCGTCACGAGCGACATCACCTGCGCGACGCGGCCGTAATCGACCTTCTTGTCGCCGCGTACGAAGATGCGCTCCTCGAAGCCCTGCTTGGCGACCTCGCCCAGCTTCGCGACGATATCGGGGTCCTGGAGCTCGGCCTCGGCAAGGAAGACCTGACCGGTCGCCTTGATGGAGAGCATCACCGGCTTGGCATCCACGTTCAGAGGTGCAGCCTTGGTCTGCGGCAGGTCGAGCGGCACGCCGACCGTCATGAGCGGGGCCGCGACCATGAAGATGATGAGGAGGACCAGCATGACGTCGATGAACGGCGTCATGTTGATCTCGTTGATGGCGCCTCCGCGCCGCGCGCGGCGGCGGCGGCCGCCCGAACCGGTGGCGATGCCCGATGCTCCTGCCATGTGGGACCCCCCTTGTCCGCGTCAGGCCGCGAGCGCGATGCGCTCGTCGATCTGGCGCGAGAGCACCGCCGAGAACTCGTCCGCGAAGCCCTCGAGCCGCGACTGCAGCTTGGAGACCTCGGCCTGCAGCTTGTTGTAGGCGAGCACCGCGGGAATGGCGGCGAAGAGACCGATCGCGGTGGCGAAGAGCGCCTCCGCGATGCCGGGCGCCACGACCGCGAGGCTCGTGTTCTTCGAGGCCGCGATGGAGGTGAAGGAGTTCATGATGCCCCACACCGTGCCGAAGAGGCCGATATAGGGGCCGGCGGAGCCGATCGAGGCCAGAACCAGCAGACGGCTCTCGAAGCGCTCGACCTCGCGTTGGATCGTGACGTCGAGAACCTTGTCGATGCGCTGGCTGAGGCTCGCGACCGAGCGCCCGGAGCCCTCGAAGGAGCGCTTCCACTCGCGCATGGCGGCGACGAAGATGGCCGAGAGGCCCGTGCCCGGGCGGCTCTCGATCGAACGGTAGAGCTCCTCGAGCGACTGTCCCGACCAGAAGATCTCCTCGAACCGGTCCATGGCGCGGCGGGCGCGGGCGAACAGCAGCGTCTTGTCGACGATGATGGCCCAGCACCAGACGGATGCGGTGAGCAGCCCCAGCATGACGATCTTCACGACGATGTGGGCCTGCCAGAAGAGGCTCCAGAGCGACATGTCGTGCGCGATCTGCGCGGCCTGACCTGCGTCGGCTGGGTTCATCAATCGGTCCTCATCTGTGCAACCGGCGGCTTGTCACGGCCGCGGCTGGCGCTCGTCCGCATCTTCGGCGGAGTCCCTTGTGCGTATCCTGGTTCGTTCGCCCTCGAATCTGTCGAAAGTAAGGGCGCACCGGACCTCAGGGCCGCGAAGGCTCCGCGATCCGGATTTTAAGCACCCGGCAGGGTTAAGGCTTGGTTACGATTGGGGAAATGAGCCGCCTGCGAGGGCCCGGCGCAGGGCGTCCGGGATCCGCGCCGGGCGCCCCTGGCCCAGGGCTGCGACCCGCACGTCGGCGGTCACGAGCGGCTCTCCGTCGCGCAGGATCCGCTGCGCCATGACGAGGGACGCGCCGCGCAGCTCGGCAATGTGGGTCTCGATCACCAGGATATCGTCCATGCGGGCGGGCTTCAGGTAGTCGATCAGCATCCGCCGGACCACGAACACGATCCCCTCGCCTCCCGCGTGGAGCGCAGACTGGTCGATCCCGGCAAGCCGCAGGTATTCCGTGCGGCCACGCTCCAGGAAGCGCAGATAGCCGGCGTGGTAGACGAGCCCCGAAAAATCCGTGTCCTCGTAGTAGACCCGCACCGGCAGAGTGTGGGTGCCGTTCTCCAGGTTCCCTGCAAGGTGAGCCCAGGCGCCGCCCGAGCCCTCCCCCGCGAGGAGGGAGGGGTTCCAGAGACCGTCCCCTTCAGTCATCCTCGCTCGCTCCGAACAGACCGAACTGCGTCGCCTCCCGGCTCGGCTCCGGCATGCCGAGGTGCCGGAAAGCATGTGCCGTCAGCACGCGGCCGCGGGGCGTCCGCTGGACGAAGCCGCGCTGGATCAGGAACGGCTCGATGATCTCCTCGATGGCATCGCGCGGCTCCGACAGGGCCGCCGCGATCGTCTCGATGCCCACGGGCCCGCCGGAAAAGTTCGTCGCCACCATGGTGAGGTACTTGCGGTCCATGACGTCGAGACCGACCGGGTCGACGTCGAGGAGACGAAGCGCCCGGTCCGCGATCTCGCGCGTCACCTTGGGCGCCCCGTCCACGATCGCGAAGTCCCGCACCCGGCGCAGCAGGCGGCCGGCGATGCGGGGCGTGCCGCGCGAGCGCTTGGCGATCTCGTTGGCGCCGTCGTCGCTCATGCCGATGCCGAGGACGCGCGCTCCGCGCTTCACGATGAGTTCCAGCTCGTCGACCTCGTAGAATTCGAGCCGGATCGGGATGCCGAAGCGGTCCCGCAGGGGCGTCGTGAGAAGGCCTGCGCGGGTCGTGGCGCCGACAAGGGTGAATTTCGGTAGTTCGATCTTGACCGAGCGCGCCGCCGGGCCCTCGCCGATGATGAGGTCGAGCTGGTAATCCTCCATGGCGGGATAGAGGATTTCCTCCACGGCCGGGTTGAGCCGGTGGATCTCGTCGATGAAGAGGACGTCCCGCTCCTCCAGGTTCGTGAGCTGGGCGGCGAGATCGCCGGCCTTGGCGATCACCGGCCCGGAGGTCGAACGGAAGTTCACGCCAAGCTCGCGGGCGACGATCTGGGCCAGCGTCGTCTTGCCGAGACCCGGCGGTCCGACGAAGAGCACGTGGTCGAGGGCGTCGCCCCGGGTCTTGGCGGCGTCGATGAAGACCTGGAGGTTCGCGCGGGCGGCGCGCTGGCCGGTGAAATCCGAGAGCGCGAGCGGGCGGATGGACGTCTCGAGGTCGTCCTCGCGCTTTTCGGGGGTGACGAGGCGGGTGGGATTGGCCACGGAAGGTTCCTAGAGCGGGGCGTCAGCGGGCGAGTTCGCGCAAGCCGAGCCGAATGAGGGTCTTGGCCTCGGCGCCTTCGCCCGCGCTTTTCATCGCGGCCGCGATGGCGGCGGAGGCCTGGATCTGCGGATAGCCGAGATTGACGAGGGCGGAGACTGCGTCGGACACCGGCTGCGGCGCCGAACGGTCCTCGACCGCGTCGGTGAGGCGGATCAGCGCGGGGTCGACGGCTGCGAAAGCCGGCGCCTTGTCCTTGAGCTCCGCCACGATGCGGGCGGCGAGCTTCGGGCCGACACCGGGGCCGCGGGCCACGCTCGCCTTGTCGCCGGTCGCAATCGCGGTGGCGAGCTGAGCGGGCTCCAGCACCGAGAGGATGCCGAGCGCCACCCTCGATCCCACCCCTTGCACGGTCTGGAGCAGGCGGAACCACTCGCGCTCCGCGTCCGAGCGGAATCCGTAGAGGCGGATCATGTCCTCGCGCACATGGGTCTCGATCGAGAGCGTGGCGGCCTCGCCGGTCGGCGGCAGCTTCTGCAGGGTGCGGGACGAGCAATGCACCACGTAGCCGACCCCCTGCACGTCGATGATCACGAAATCTTCGCCGTAGACGTCGACCACCCCTCTCAACTTGCCGATCATGGCCGTTCCTGTCTGTCGTTGGGCCCGGATCCGATTGGGAGCGCCGCGCCTTAAGCCGCCGCCGCTGCGCCACCCGTGTGACCGAGCGCGGAAGGGCTGAAACCTTGTCCGATAAGGCCCGCGGGCTGCGCAGGCCATAGGATTGTCTGCCTCTATATAGGATAATGCAGGCTCTGCCGCGAGGCTTCCGCGACGTGCCGTAGTGACGCAACAGCCCCCTCGCGAGGGGGGTCAGGCCAGCATTTTCTTGCGCAGCATCGCGGCGCCCCGATGGTGGGCATGGGCGATCGCGATCGCGAGGGCATCGGCGGCGTCTGCAGTCTTGGCATCCGATTTCGGCAGCAGGATGCGGACCATGGCCTGGACCTGCTCCTTCTCGGCGTGCCCGGCGCCGACGACTGATTTCTTGACCTGGTTGGCGCCGTATTCCGCCACCGGCAGGCCCAGGAGGGCCGGCACGAGCAGGGACATGGCGCGGGCGTGACCGAGCTTCAGGGTGGCCTGCGCATCCTTGTTGACGAAGGTCTCCTCGACGGCGACCTCGTCCGGGTCCCAGGCGGTCACGACTTCGGTGATGCGGTCGTGGAGCTGCTTGAGGCGAAGCGCCAGCGGGAGGTCCCCGTCCGAGGTCACGACGCCGCAGGCCACATAGGAGAGCTTCGTGCCCTCGCAGGTGATGACGCCCCAGCCGGTCTTCCGGAGACCGGGGTCGAGGCCGAGGATGCGGACGCGATGGGTCAAAAACGCTCTCCTCGCCGGATACCCCCTATCCCCACGAGCGGGGAGAGGGAGTCTATCATCCCGCCATCTTCTGCATCAGTGTCTCGGAGATCTCGAAGTTTCCGTAAACGTTCTGGACGTCGTCGTGGTCCTCCAGGGTCTCCATGAGGCGCATGAGCTTCTCGCCCGCTTCGTCGTCGACCGAGACGGTGTTCTGTGGCTTCCAGACGAGGGCCGATTTTTTCGGCTCCCCGAATCGGGTCTCGAGCGCCTTGGAGACGTCGCCGAGCGCCGTCTGGTCGCAGTAGATCTCGTGGCCGTCCTCCGTGGAGACCACGTCGTCGGCGCCGGCATCGATCGCGGCTTCCAGCATCGTGTCGGCGTCGGCGACCTTGGCGTCGAACCCGACCAGACCGACGCGGTCGAACATGAAGGCGACCGCGCCGGTCTCGGCGAGGTTGCCGCCGCTCTTCGTGAAATAGGAGCGGATGTCGGAGGCGGTCCGGTTGCGGTTGTCGGTCATGGCCTCGACGATGAGGGCCGCGCCGCCGGGGCCGTAGCCCTCGTAGCGGATCTCCTCGTAGGTCTCGGCGTCGTTGCCCGCGGCCTTGTTGATCGCGCGCTGGATGTTGTCCTTGGGCATGTTCTCGGCCCGGGCCGCGAGAATGGCCGCGCGAAGCCTCGGGTTCATGTTGGGATCGGGCAGGCCCATCTTGGCCGCGACCGTGATCTCGCGCGCGAGCTTGGAGAAGAGCTTGGAGCGCTGCGCATCCACGCGCCCCTTGCGGTGCATGATGTTCTTGAACTGGGAATGTCCGGCCATCGGGGCCTCCAGAAAGCGGCGGAACGCGGCCGACCCATCGTGCGGGCAGGAGCCGTCGGCCGCGGAAGATGAAAGATGTGCCGCGCTTATAAGGCGCACCGACGCGGAGGCAAAGGGTCTCGCTTCGGATCTCTCCGCGCGACGGCCTTAGTCCCAGAAGCGGGGCCAGGTCTCCTCCAGCCCGGGCCCGAGCCGCACCGCCGCGATCCTGAGCGCCAGACCGGTACGGTCGTCGGTCTCGACCGCAACGCCGGACAGGGTGCCCTCGCCCGACGCGGCCTCGAAGCGGGCGCCCGGGGTCTTCTGGAGGAAGCGGCGGATCGGCTCCTCGCGCTGCATGCCGAGGACCGATTCGTAATCGCCGCACATCCCGGCGTCGCTCATGTAGGCCGTGCCGGCGGGCAGGATGCGGTGATCGGCGGTCGGGACATGGGTGTGGGTGCCGACCACCAGCGTCGCCCGGCCATCGCAATGGTAACCCATCGCCTGCTTCTCGCTCGTCGCCTCGGCATGGATGTCGACGATCACGGCATCCGCGACCTGGCCCAGGGGGCAGAGGTCGAGCTCCCGGTCGACGGCCGCGAAAGGATCGTCGAGGGGATCCATGTAGATGCGCCCCATGGCATTGACCACGAGGACGCGCCGCCCCGAGGCCGTGTCGATCAGGTTGGCGCCGCGGCCCGGGGTTCCGGCGGGGTAGTTCACGGGGCGCAGGAGCCGGGGCTGACGCTCGATGAAGACGAGGGCCTCGCGCTGGTCGAAGGAATGGTTGCCGAGGGTGATGGCATCTGCCCCCGCGGCCAGGATCTCGTCGCAGATCGCCTCCGTGATCCCGAAGCCCCCGGCCGCGTTCTCGCCGTTGATGATCGCGCAATCGAGCCGCCAGCGCTCGCGCAGGGAGGGCAGCCGCTCGATCACCGCGTTGCGGCCCGGCCGGCCCACGATGTCGCCGAGGAAAAGGATGCGCATGCGTTCAGCCCGGCGCCTGGATGGTCTCGGACTCGGTCACCACATAGTCCAGGCACTGATCGTGGGCCTCGGCCGGCACGCGGTCGATCTCCTGGATCGAATAGGCCAGACCGATAGTAAGGACGGGGTGGTGGCGCGACAGCTCCGCGATGGACCGGTCGAAATGGCCCTTGCCGTAGCCGACCCGGTGGCGGGCGCGGTCGAAGGCGGCGAGCGGAACCAGGAGGGCGCGCGGGAAGCATTCCGGCGCGTCGGGGCCGGGCTCGCGGACGCCGAAGCCGCCCTTGATCAGGACGTCGCCGGGACGCCATTCGCGCCAGCTCAGATGGGGGTGGAGGATCTGGGACAGGGCTGCGATCTGCCCGCGCTTGACGAGGCCGCGCAGGATCGGACGCGGATCCACCTCGCTGCGGATCGGCCAATAGCCGCCGACGGGCTGGAGGTCCTTGAGCTCGGGAATCGCGAGCACCTGGGCCGCGATTCGGCGGGCAGCCTGGCGCCGCCACTCCTTGTCGAGCGCGTCGCGGCGCGCGAACGCCTCCGCGCGCAGCCGGTCCTTCAGGAGGGCTGGAGTCTCGGGAGGGGAAGGTTCGGCCATGAGAAAGGAAGTGCGGAGCCACAAAAGCCGTCGGAGAAGCGATCCCGGGAACCTACAACGTAGGTGGGCGCCGTGTGTCCCGGTCCACGGACCGGGTCAGGTACAGCTCCCGTTGGGATCGATAAGGCCCCGGGGAATATGAACTCCTAACGCGCCCCGCAGCCCCGCCTTCCCTATGTAGGGATTCCGACACGGTTCGTGAAGGGCCCGGGGTGTCTTTCCAACGGTCCCCGCAGCCGTGCGCCGCGCTTTATTCCGCCGTCCGCCGCTGCTACAAGGCGCGCCATGCTCCTGGGTGTCCGAGGCGTCCGCGCGCAGCCGCTGTGCGCCCTGCGAATTATCGGCCCGGCCTTCGCCTGAAACCGCGAAGGTCCGGGATCGCCGCATTTCGCCCTCAAGACGCCTCCCGATGCGCCCTCAGCGGGGCCATCCCACGACCGACGCGAGCCATGAACGACCAGAACCCGAAAGGCGCCCCTGCCGGGCGCGACTATTCCGAGACCCTCTTCCTGCCCCAGACCGATTTCCCGATGCGGGCCGGCCTGCCGCAGCGGGAGCCCGTGCTCCTGGAGCGCTGGAATGCGATGAAGCTCTACGAGCGCCAGCGGGAGGTCCAGAAGGGCCGGCCGCGCTTCATCCTGCACGACGGCCCGCCTTACGCCAACGGCAACATCCATATCGGGCACGCGCTCAACAAGATCCTGAAGGACCTCGTGGTCCGCTCGCAGGGCATGCTCGGCTACGATTCGAACTATGTCCCGGGGTGGGACTGCCACGGCCTGCCGATCGAGTGGAAGATCGAGGAGCAGTACCGGGCCAAGGGCCAGGACAAGGACCAGGTGCCGGTGGTCGAGTTCCGCCGCGAGTGCCGGGCCTTCGCCGACAAGTGGATCGACATCCAGCGCAAGGAGTTCAAGCGCCTGGGCGTCGAGGGCGACTGGGATCATCCCTATGCCACCATGGCCTACGACGCGGAGGCGCAGATCGCCCGCGAGATCATGAGCTTCGCCATGACGGGCCAGCTCTATCGCGGCTCGAAGCCGGTGATGTGGTCCTCGGTCGAGAAGACGGCGCTGGCGGAAGCGGAGGTCGAGTATCACGAGAAGACCTCGACCACGATCTGGGTGAAGTTCAAGATCACGGACACGCTCGACGGCGACCTCGAGGGCGCCTCGGTGCTGATCTGGACCACCACGCCCTGGACGATCCCCGCGAATCGCGCCGTCGCCTTCGGCTCCGAGATCCAGTACGGCCTCTACCGCGTCACCGAGGCGCCCGCCGACAACTGGGCCAGGACCGGCGACCTCTACGTGATCGCCGACAAGCTCGCCGCGGACGTGTTCGCGGCCGCGCGCGTCACGGCCCACGAGCGGGTCAAGGACGTGCTGCCGGTGATGATCGAGCGCTGCGCCCACCCGTTCAGGGGGCTCCCGGGCGCGAACGGGTACTGGGACTACAAGGTGCCGCTGCTGCCGGCCGATTACGTGACCGACGATGCCGGTACGGGCTTCGTCCACACGGCGCCGGGCCACGGCGCCGACGACTACAACACCTTCGTGAAGCATCGCGCCGTGTTCGAGGCCTGCGGCACGCCGCAGGTGCCCCACACGGTGTCGGAGGATTCCTCCTATTTCCCGGACGTGCCCTTCTTCGCCGGCGAGCGGATCTACGACGACAAGGGCAAGGACGCGGGCGCCAACGAGGCGGTGATCAGGAAGCTCGTCGAGGCCGGCGCGCTCATCGCGCGCGGGCGCCTCAAGCACCAATATCCTCATTCCTGGCGCTCCAAGGCCCCGCTTCTGTTCCGCAACACGCCGCAATGGTTCATCGCCATGGACAAGCCGATCACCGGCGGGTCGGAAGGTGAAGCTGAGGAAGCGGGGACCGGCGGCGCCGTCGGCACGGTGCTCTGGCCCCAGAACGAGCCCGCGCCGGGCGACACCCTGCGCCACCGGGCGCTCACGGCGATCAAGACCGTGCAATGGGTGCCGGCGGTCGGCGAGAACCGCATCACCGGCATGATCGAGAACCGCCCGGACTGGGTGGTCTCGCGCCAGCGCGCCTGGGGCGTGCCGATCGCGGTGTTCGTCCGCAAGGGCACGAACGAGATCCTGAAGGACGAACGGGTCAACGAAGCCATTGCCGCCGCCTTCGAGGCCGAGGGCGCGGATGCGTGGTTCGCGGACCAGGACGGGGGCCGGTTCCTCGCCCCCTTCGGCTACGACCCGGCGCAATACGAGAAGGTCGCCGACATCCTCGACGTCTGGTTCGATTCCGGGTCGACCCATGCCTTCACCCTGGAGAAGCGCCCGGACCTGGCGGCGCACCGCAAGGTCGACGGGGGGCCCGATTCCGTGATGTACCTGGAAGGCTCGGACCAGCACCGCGGCTGGTTCCATTCCTCGCTCCTCGAGAGCTGCGGCACCCGCGGCCGGGCGCCCTTCGACGTGGTGCTGACCCACGGCTTCGTCCTCGACGAGAAGGGTCAGAAGATGTCGAAGTCGCTCGGCAACGTGACGGCGCCCCAAGACGTCATCAAGGATTCCGGCGCCGACATCCTGCGCCTGTGGGTGGCGGCCTCGGACTATTCCGACGACCTGCGCATCGGCCCGGAGATCCTCAAGACATTCGTCGAGACCTACCGCAAGCTGCGCAACACGATCCGCTGGATGCTGGGCTCGCTGCATCATTTCCGGCCCGAGGACCGCGTCTCCGCCGCCGCGATGCCGGAGCTGGAGCAGTTTATCCTGCACCGCCTCGCCGAGCTCGACGGGGAGATCCGAGAGGCCTACCGGGAGTTCGACTACAAGCGCGTCGTAGCGCTCCTCACGTCCTTCATGACCACGGACCTGTCGGCCTTCTACTTCGACGTCCGGAAGGATGCGCTCTACTGCGACCCGATCTCGAGCCTCGCCCGCAAGAGCGCGCTCAGCGTGATCGATCAGGTCTTCGGCTGCGTGGTGACCTGGATCGCGCCGATTCTGGCCTTCACGGCCGAGGAAGCCTGGCTCGCGCGCGGAGCGGCCGAGGGATCTTCCGTGCACCTGGAGCTCTTCCCCGACGTGCCGCCGGAATGGCGCAACGACGCCCTCGCCGAGCGCTGGGCCCGGGTGCGGCGGGTGCGCCGGGTGGTGACGGGCGCTCTGGAGATCGAGCGCGCCCAGAAGCGCATCGGCGCGAGCCTGGAGGCGGCGCCGGTGGTCTACATCGCCGACGAGGCGCTCCGGGAGGCCGTGCAGGGCCTCGATTTCGCGGAGGTGTGCATCACCTCCGGGATTGAGGTCGTGGCCGGGGATGGTCCCGCCGAGGCCTTCTGCCTCGACGAGGTCAAAGGCGTCGCCGTCGTGCCCAGGAAGGCCGAGGGCCGCAAATGCGCCCGCTCTTGGAAGATCACGCAGGATGTGGGCGCCGATCCCGCCTACCCGGACGTCACGGCCCGCGACGCGGCCGCCCTGCGCGAATGGGACCGCGCGAGGGAAGCCGCGTGAGCGACCCGGGCCTGAACCCTCTCCCCCTCGCGGGAGAGGGCAGCAATGACGGTGTGCCGGAAACGCGGCGGAACGCGTTCCCGGCAGCGCCTTCCGTGACCCCTGCCGCTGCGAACGCCACGCTCCGCGTCGACGGGGCGAGGAAATGGTGGGCTCCATGAGGGCTCCCCATCTGGGCCTTGCCCTCGCGGCCCTGACTCTCGCGGCGGACCAGGCCACGAAGCTCTACACCCTCTTCGTCTTCGACCTGCCGGTGCGCGAGCCCGTCCGGCTCGCGCCGTTTCTCGACCTCATGGTGGTCTGGAACCGGGGCATCTCGTACGGCCTGTTCCAGCAGCACACCGAGATCGGACGCTGGGCCCTGACGCTCCTCTCCGCGGCGGCGGCGGTGGCTCTCTCCGTCTGGATCCGGCGCACCGCGAGCCGGTGGCTTGCCGCTTCACTCGGTCTCATCGTGGGCGGTGCGATCGGAAACGCCATCGATCGCGTCGCCTACGGGGCGGTTTTCGACTTTATTCATTTCCACGTCGGATCCTTCTCCTGGTACGTGTTCAATGTGGCGGACGCTGCTATCGTTGCGGGCGTGGCCGGTCTCCTCTATGACTCCTTCGTCCTGGACAGGCGCCGCGCGGCGCCGAGCCGGCGGAGCCTCTGAGGCGGCGCCAGCTCTGCCACAGGATCGCCCGAATGGCGGGGCACGTCCTGCCGCGAGGGGATGGCGGTCGCGTGCGTCGCGCGCCATCGGAACAAAAAACGGATCAGGTGGTGGGTCACATGAAAGCGATGAGGATCATCCAGGCGGCCGGGACGGGCCTGCTGCTGGTTGCGGCCACGGGCGCATCGGCCGAGGGCGACGGCGTAGCGATGAAGAGCCTCCTCGGGGCCATGGGCATCATTCCGCGCGAGCGGCCGCCGATCGAGTACCGGGAAAGGCCGCCCCTGGTCGTGCCGCCGAAAGCCGAGCTGCGCGCTCCGATCGAGCCCGGCAGCGCCGAGAGCCGAGCCGCCAACTGGCCCAAGGACCCGGATGTCGCCGCCCGACGCCGCGAGGCCGCCGAGGCCCGGAGGCCCGGCAGCGACAACTCCCGGCTTTCCCCCGAAGAGATCCAGTCCGGCCGCCGCGCCGGGGCGATGCCGGTCGTCGTCGGTCCCGTCGACCGCCAAGCGGACAAGAGCACCCTGACGCCCGACGAGCTGCGGGCTATGGATCCGCGGAATAACAGGCGGCCGGTCCTTGCAGGCGCCGAGCCTGACCGTCGTTCCCTGACGGAGCCGCCGACGGGCTATCGCAAGCCGGCCGCAAACGCGCCTGTCCGCGCGACCGCGGACCCGGTCGAGCAGGATCCCGACAGCCCATACGCGTTCCACCGCGAGCAGGAACGGCGCCGCTAAAGTTAAAACCTGCCTCGCCGCAGGTTCCCGGCATCGAGGCGTCAGGCAAGCCGACCTATACGGCACGGCGAATACTCGGCGCCGACCCGGTCGCATCATGGCACGACCGAGGCAAAGCGGACCCGCCGATCCTTCGAAACGAATGGTCGACCTCCGGCCGGCCCACGGGACGACCTCATCGTTTCAAGGTGAGGTGTTGGACGGCGGCGGCTCACATGGGGTCTCCCCGATCCCCCTGCCCCATGCCACCCCGTCGCTTGCGCTGCCGCGCTTGCGTGGGGCGGGAATTGGGTTATCTGCAGGGTTGAGTTCCGCCCTGCCCTGACCCCTTGCGAGACTGCTCTCCCATGCCCCATGTCACCGCCCAGGCGAACCTTCGCACCGACGCCCCCTCCTTCGGGCGGACGGAAGGCGGCGGCCCCAAGGTCAACTCCTTTACCCTCGACAACGGCCTGGAGGTCGTGGTCATCCCCGACCACCGGGTGCCGGTGGCGACCCACATGGTCTGGTACCGCAACGGCTCCGCGGACGATCCGCAGGGCCAGTCCGGCATCGCCCACTTCCTCGAGCACCTCATGTTCAAGGGCACGAAGCGGCATCCGGCGGGCGAGTTCTCCAAGGTGGTCTCGGGTCTGGGCGGTCAGGAGAACGCCTTCACGTCCTTCGACTACACCGCGTATTTCCAGCGCGTCGCCCGCGAGCACCTCGGTACCATGATGGAGTTCGAGGCCGACCGCATGGAGAACCTCCTCATCGAGGAATCCGTGGTGGCGCCCGAGCGCGACGTGGTCCTGGAGGAGCGCCGCATGCGGGTCGAGACCGACCCGGCGGCCCAGCTCTCGGAGGCGATGGCGGCCTCCCTCTTCCTGCATCACCCCTACGGCACGCCGATCATCGGCTGGATGCACGAGATCGAGGGCCTCAACCGGGAGCACGCCCTCTCCTATTACCGTCACTTCTACACGCCGGAAAACGCGATCCTGGTGGTTGCGGGCGACGTGACACCTGAGGAGGTGAAAGGTCTCGCGGAGCGTACCTACGGACGGATCGCGCCGCGCGGGAAGCGTCCCGTGCGCTTCCGGCCGCGCGAGCCCGAGCCGCGCGCGGCCCGCCACATCGCGGTCGCGGACCCGAAGGTCGAGCAGCCGACCCTGCAGCGGATGTATCTCGTGCCCTCCTGCCGGACGGCGGAAGGCGGCGATTGCTACGCGCTCGAACTTCTCGCCGAGGTGCTCGGCGGCGGCCCGACCTCCTACCTCTACCGCAAGCTCGTGCTGGAGACAGGCGTCGCGGTGAATGCCGGCGCCTGGTACATGGGCTCCGCGATCGAGGACACGCGGTTCGCCATCTATGCCGTTCCCGCCCAGGGCACGAGCCTCGAGGCCCTGGAAGCAGCCGTCGATGCGGCCCTGAAAGCGGTCCCGGCGGAGGCCTTTGACCCGGACGCGGTGGAGCGCGCCAAGACCCGGCTCGTGGCCGAGACGATCTACTCCACGGACAGCCAGTCCTCGCTCGCCCGCATCTACGGCTCGGCGCTCGCCATCGGCGAGACCATCGAGGACGTGCAGCGCTGGCCGGGCTTCATCGAGGCCGTCACGGGCGCCGATCTCGCTTCCGCGGCCGAGCGCTACCTCATCCCGCGCCGGTCGGTGACGGGCTATCTCCGCAAGGCCTGAGGCCTTTCGCTCCTCGCATCGGGAATCCCGCCTCATGGCCGCTACCGCCGCAGCAACCCTGTCAGCCTCGCCCGCCCAGGCCCAGGTGCTCGTCTCCGCCAAGGGTGTCGAGGCCTGGCACGTCGAGTCGCCCGTGGTGCCGCTGATCGCGGTCGCCTTCACCTTCGAGGGCGGCGCGGCGCAGGATCCGGCCGGCAAGGCCGGGGTCGCCCAGATGCTGTCGCGGCTTCTCGACGAGGGTGCGGGTCAGCTGAACTCCGACGCGTTCCAGGAGCGCCTCGCGGCGCGGGCGATCGAGCTGTCGTTCAACGCCGGCCCGGACGCGATCGGCGGCTCGCTCAAGACCCTCGTCAAGCATGCCGACGAGGCGTTCGAGCTGCTGCGCCTGGCGCTCGCGGAGCCGCGTTTCGACCAGGACGCCATCGAGCGCGTGCGGGCCCAGACGATCGCCGGCCTGCGCTACCAGCAGAACGATCCCGGCGTCATGGCGACGCGACGCTTCTTCGCGGAAGGCTTCCCGGGGCACGCCTACGGCCATCCGACCTCCGGCATGATCGAGAGCGTCGAGGCCATCACCCGCGACGACATCGTGGCGCTCCACCGGGCCATCATCGCAAGGGGGCGGGTCAAGGTCGCCGTGGTCGGAGCCATCGACGCGGCCGCCCTGTCGGCGCTCCTGGACCGGGTCTTCGGCGATCTGCCCGAGGCACCCCCTCTGCCCCAGGTCACGCCGACCACGCTGCAGGGGCGCGGCTCCCGGGTGGTGGTCGATCTCGACGTGCCGCAATCCGTGATCCGCTTCGGCACGGCGGGCATCCCCTGGCGCGATCCGGACTTCATCGCGGCCTATGTGCTCAATCACATCCTCGGAGGCGGCGCCTTCACCTCCCGACTGTTCCAGGAGGTGCGCGAGAAGCGCGGACTGGCCTACAGCGTCGGGACCTCCCTCGTGAGCTACCGCGCCGCCGCCATGACCTGGGGCTTCACGGCCACCAAGAACGAGCGCGTCCCCGAATGCCTTCAGGTCATCGCCTCCGAGATGAAGCGCCTGAAGACCGAAGGCCCCACCGACGACGAGCTCCAGAAGGCGAAGGACTACCTCACCGGATCCTACGCTCTCGGGTTCGACACCTCGACGAAGATCGCCCATCAGCTGGCGCAGATCGCCTTCGAAGGACTCGGCATCGACTACATCGCCCGCCGCAACGCGCTCGTGTCTGCCGTGACCCAGGCCGACATCCGGCGCGCCGGCGATCGCATCCTCGGCGACGGCAACATGCTGGTCGTGATCGCGGGGCGTCCCACCGGCCTTTGAGCCTTTCCGCAAGCGCGGCGCCGCCCTCGATCCGGACAGGATCGGTGCGCAATCCCTAGCCGTTCTGCGCGCCCTGCCCTATGGTCCGCTCCCTTGGGATGGAGACGCACCGCATGGCCTTGAACCTCACGATCGACCTCGCGCTCGCTTCGACGATCGGCAGCGGGGGCCTCGCCCAAACCGCCGTCGACGCGGGCCTGTCCGGGGTCGAGACCGCCCTGAAGCGGCTGCGGGAGGATGACGAGACCGGACGCCTGCCGCTGCTCCACATGCCCCGCACCACGGACGACCTCGCGGCGGTCGAGGAGGCGGCCGAGTTCCTGAGGGACGACGCGACCGACGTGGTGTTCCTCGGCACAGGCGGCTCGAGCCTCGGCGGCCAGACGCTGGCGCAGCTCAAGGATTATGCGGTGCCGGGCGCCGGGCGGTTCGCCGACGGGCCGCGCGTGCACTTCCTCGACAATCTCGATCCGATCACGTTCGCGCACATCCTCGACCGGCTGCCCCTGAGCTCGACGCGCTTCGTCGCGATCTCGAAGTCCGGCGGCACCGGCGAGACGCTCATGCAGACCATCGCGGTGCTCTCCTGCCTGCGCAAGGCGGGCCTCAAGCGCCAGCCGGACGAGATATTCCTCGGCCTCTCGGAGCCGCGCAGGAACGGCGGCAAGAGCGCCTTGCGCGACCTGCTGGAGCCCGAGGGCGTGCGCTTCCTCGACCACCACACCGGTATCGGCGGGCGCTATTCCGTGCTCACCAATGTCGGCCTCCTGCCCGCAGCGGTGCTGGGCCTGGACATCGCGGCCATCCGCCGGGGTGCGGCCGACGCCTACGAGCCTATCCGTGCGGGTGCCGCAGCCGCGGACATCCCGGCGGCGCTCGCCGCCGCGACCTCCTTTGCCGCCGCCATGGAGGGCTGGGGGATCTCCGTCACCATGGCCTATGCGGACCGGCTCGAGCGCTTCACGCGCTGGTGGGTGCAGCTCTGGGCCGAGAGCCTCGGCAAGGACGGCAAGGGCTCGCAGCCCGTCGCCGCCATCGGTCCCGTGGACCAGCACAGCCAGCAGCAGCTCTATCTCGCCGGCCCGCGCGACAAGCTCTTCACCGTGATCACCACCGGCGTCGCCGGTCTCGGGCCCGTCATGGACGAGGCCCTCGCCCGGCGCGCCGGCGAGCCCGGCTTTGCAGGCATGACCATCGGCGACCTCGTGGCCGCCCAGGGTCGCGCCACCGCCGACACCCTCGCGCGCAACGGCCGGCCGACCCGGCGCATGCACATCGACCGCCTCGACGAGCGCAGCATGGGCGAGCTCCTCATGCACAACATGCTGGAGACGATCCTGACCGGCTACGCCCTCGGGGTCGACCCGTTCGACCAGCCGGCGGTCGAGGAGAGCAAGATCCTGGCGAAGCGGTACCTCGCGGAAGCCAAGGGCTAGCGCCGGCCGCTCCGCGCCTTCGTTGTCGCGGCGCCCAGGGTTTCCCATATGTTCACGATGGTCCAGACCCCGCACGACCCGTCCCGGAACCTCGCCGTGAGCCCAGTGATTCGCATCGGCGGGCCCGCGATCCCCGGCTCCGTCCCCGGAGGCGAATGATGGCCCATGTTCGCCGCCTCGATCCCATCCTCGTCGACCGGATCGCCGCCGGCGAGGTGGTGGAGCGGCCGGCCGCGGCCGTGAAGGAGCTCGTCGAGAACGCCGTGGACGCCGGTGCGGGCACGGTCGAGATCACCATCGAAGCCGGCGGCCGCCGGCTCATCCGCGTCGTGGACGACGGGCGCGGCATGAGCCCGGAGGACCTGGAGCTCGCGGTCGACCGACATGCCACCTCGAAGCTTCCGGACGGCGACCTCTTCTCGATCGCGACACTTGGATTCCGCGGAGAGGCGCTGCCCTCGATCGGCGCCGTGGCGCGGCTCTCGATCAAGACCCGCACGGCCGACGCCGAGACCGGCTCCTCGATCCTCGTGGAAGCGGGCGTCAAGGGGCCGGTGCGGCCGGCCCCCGCCGCGCCCGGCACGCGGGTCGAGGTCACGGATCTCTTTGCCGCCACGCCCGCGCGCCTGAAGTTCCTCAAGAGCGACCGCTCGGAGGCGCAGGCCGTCGCCGAGATCGTGCGGCGGCTTGCCATCGCGCATCCGCAGATCCGGTTCGTGCTTGCGGGCGACCATCTGACCCCCGTCGCCTACCCGCCCGAGCCCGAGGGCGAGCTCGGCTTCCTGCGCCGGCTCTCGCGGGTGCTGGGTCCCGAGTTCAACGACAACGCCATTCCCATCGGCGTCACCCGCGAGGGTGTCACCGTATCGGGCTTCGCGGGGCTGCCGACCTTCCACCGCGGCGCCTCGACCCACATCCATTTCGTGGTCAACGGGCGGCCCGTGCGCGACAAGCTCCTGCTCGGCGCCGTCCGCGGGGCCTATGCGGACGTGATGCCCTCTGACCGGCATCCGGTGCTGGCGCTCCGTCTCGACATAGAGCCGCGCGCCGTCGACGTGAACGTGCACCCGGCCAAGACGGAAGTGCGCTTCCGCGACCCGGCCCTGGTGCGCGGCCTGGTGGTGGCGGCCCTGAAGGAAGCGATCACGCGCTCCGGCTTCCGCGCGGCGACGACGGGCGGCGCCCGCACGCTCGAGGCCTTGCGCCCCGAGGCTGCGCCGCCGGCCCGCCCGGCGCTGCTCGCAGGCCGCGCGCCGGCCTATCGCCATATGCCCGCGCATGCATCCGCCTTCGCGGGCTGGCAGGCGCCGCTCGAACCATCCCGGCCCTCTCCCGGTTTCGGAGAATCGGCCCAGGCCTCTTTCGCGGATGTCGTCCGTCCCTCCGCGGACGCGCGCGCCGGCGTCGAGGTCCCGGACGCGGGAGCCCTCGATGCGCCGCTCGGCGCCGCGCGGGCGCAGGTGCACGCCACCTACATCGTGGCGCAGACCCAGGACGGCATCGTCATCGTCGACCAGCACGCCGCCCATGAGCGCCTCGTCTACGAACGCCTGAAGCGCGAGCGGGCGGCATCGGGCATCGCCCGCCAGCTCCTCCTCATCCCGGAGGTCGTGGAACTCGATCCAGTCGAGGCCGACCGGGTGCTGGCCGAGGCCGAGACCCTGGCCTCCCTCGGGCTGGTGGTCGAGGAGTTCGGGCCCGGCGCGCTCCTGGTGCGCGAGGTCCCGTCGGTGCTTGCGGGCGGGCGCATCAAGGCCCTGGTCCAGGACGTCGCCGATGCTCTGGCCGAATGGGGCGCCGGCGCCGGGGCCGTCGAGGAGCGCCTGGACACCGTCCTCTCCCGCATGTCCTGCCACGGCTCGATCCGGGCCGGGCGCCGCATGAAGCCCGAGGAGATGAACGCGCTCCTGCGCGAGATGGAGGCCACTCCGCTCTCGGGGCAGTGCAACCACGGCCGGCCGACTTACGTCGAGCTCAAGCTCGCCGATATCGAGCGCCTGTTCGGGCGGCGCTAGACGGGGTCAACGGCCTCGCCGAAACGCCCGAACACCACCTTGGTCTCCCCGTAATCCCGCCGCTCGACCTCCGCGAAGCCCTCCGGCAGCGCGACCTCGTTGCCCTGCGCCTCCTCGACCACCACGAGCGCGCCGGGCACGAGCCAGCCGCCCTCGGCGCAGGACCGGAGCGCCCTCGGCGCCAGGTCCTTCCCATAGGGAGGATCGCAGAACACGAGCGAGAACGGCGCGTTCGGCGCGGCGGCGCCCATGCGGGTGGCGTCGCGGCGGAACAGGCGCGTGGCGCCGCCGAGGCCGAGGGTCTCCACGTTCTCGCGGATGATCCCACGCGCCTGCGCGCCGTCGTCGACGAAGAGCGCAAAGGCGGCGCCGCGCGAGAGCGCCTCGAGGCCCATCGCGCCGGTTCCGGCGAAGAGGTCGAGGACGCGGGCGCCCTCGACCGGGTCGTCGTAGCCGTGGGCCAGGATATTGAAGATGGTCTCGCGCAGCCGGTCCGAGGTCGGGCGGATCGCATCCGATTTCGGCCCCGCGAGCGCACGGCCGCGCAGGCGCCCGCCGACGATCCTCACCGGGACCCCCCTAAGGCTCGGTCACGCGGCACGGTCAGCTCCGGGCCGGCATCACGGACGGCGGCCGCGGGGCCCGCCGGGACCACCCCGGCCTCCTCCCTTGGCGCCACCCTTGAAGCCGCCTTTCGAGCCGCCTCGATCCCCGCCCTTGAAGCCGCCTTTCGAACCGCCCCGGCCCGGCGCGCCGCGCCCGGGGGCGTCGCCCCGCGGCGGGCCGCGACGCGGCCGATCCTCACCGCCACCGCGTGCACCTTGGCCATCGCGGCTGCGGTAGGGCCGATCCTCACCGCCTCCGCGCGCACCTTGATCACCACGGCTGCGGTAGGGCCGATCCTCACCACTTCCTCGTGCACCCTGGCCGTCGCGGCTACGGTAGGGCCGGTCCTCGCCGCCACCGCGTGCGGGCCGGTCGTCGCGGCTCCGGTACGGCCGCTGCGAGCCGGCGCCCTCGGGCTTCCGCGCCCGATAGGGGCGATCCGATGCGCCCGCGTCCGGCTTGCGGGAGCGCGGGGGGCGGTCGGATGCGGCGCCCGCGGGCGCCCTGGTGCGGGAAGGACGCTCCCCGTCCGGACGGGGGCTGCGTTCAGGGCGCCCGGTGCCGGCGCGCCTCGGACGGTCCTCGGCGCCCGGCGCAGAGCGGGGGGCGCGGCGCGGCTTCTCCTCCGGGGCCTCGGCCGGCGCGCTCACGAGCCGCTCGACCTTCACCTTGCGGCCCTCGCCAGTGGTGATGGAGCCGACCCGCTCCCGATCGCGCTCGGCGCTCTGCGCACGGGCTTCGCGAGGATCGGTGCCCCGGCGCGGCGCCTTCCGGGCGGGGCGGGGCTCGTCCGTGTCGCCGGCGGACCGCCAGACGCTGCGCCTCGGAGCCAGCGGATCAGGCCGGGCGCGCTCCGTGCCGGCGCCGGCTCCCCTGGCCGGGCGATCATCGCGATCCCGTCCGCGGGAGGGGCGCTCGTCGTCGCGGCGCCGGGGTGCGCGGGCGGGTTCTGCGTCCGGCGCGGGCTTGGTCCCGAAGGGGGCGATCGGCTCGCGCACGGGGCTCTCGAAATCGACCCCTGCCTCGGCGGCCAAAGCCTCGCCGAGCTGATCCTTGAGGACGCGCGTGCGCACCTCCTCGACGAGGCCCGGCTCGAGGTCGCCGAGCTGGAAAGGTCCAAAGGAGAGTCGGATCAGCCGGTTCACGCTGAGGCCGAGATGCTCCAGGATCCGTTTGACCTCGCGGTTCTTGCCCTCGCGGAGGCCGAGCGTGATCCAGACATTGTCCCCCTGCACCCGGTCGAGCCGCGCCTCCACTGGGCCGTACTCCATGCCGTCGATGGTGACGCCGTCGCGCAGCCGGTCGAGATCGGCCTGCGTGACCTCCCCATGGGCCCGCACCCGGTAGCGTCGCAGCCAGCCGGTGTCGGGGTGGGCGATGACCTTGGCGAGGCCGCCGTCGTTGGTGAGGAGGAGCAACCCTTCCGTGTTGATGTCGAGACGCCCGACCGCCACCACCCGGGGAAGGTCCTCGGGCAGGGAGTCGAACACGGTCGGCCGCCCTTCGGGATCGCGGGCCGTCGTCACGAGGCCCCGTTCCTTGTGGTAGAGCCACAGGCGCGTGCGCTCCTTGGCGGGGAGCGGCTCGCCGTCGACCAGGATCGTGTCGGCCTTGGTGACATTGACGGCAGGCGAGGTCAGGACCTCGCCGTTGAGGGTGACGCGGCCCTCCGCGATCATGGCCTCCGCGTCGCGGCGGGAGGCGACGCCGGCGCGAGCGATGACCTTGGCGATGCGGTCCTCTGCGGGCTCCTCGGCCTGCAGCCGCGCCTCGGCGGGCAGGACCTTGGGGGCACGCGCCTCCGTCTGGCGGATGTCGTCGCGCGGGGCGCTGCGGGTTCGTGCTTCTGCGCGCCCACGCGCAGGCTGGTCTGCGCTGGGCCGAGGGCCCCGCGGGCGCTCGTCGCCGCGGAACGAGCGTCCACCTTCGTTCCGGGACCGGCTTGGCCTGTCGTCGCTGCGGAACGACCGCCCGCCCTCGTTGCGGGAGAAGCGCGGCGCCTCCCCGGCATCGGGATCGCGGAAGAGCTGGCTGCCCTGCCGCTGACCCTCGGGGCGCCAGCCCGTCCGCTCACCGTCGCGGGATGGCCGATCGTCGTCGCGACGGGGGCCTGCGGGACGTGGACGGGCACTGCGGGCGGGTCGGTCGTCGCCGCCGCGCGCCTGGAACGGACGGTTTCCGCCTCCCTTGCCGGGCGGGCGGGATCCGCCCTTGCCCGGTCCGCTGCTTCTCTTCGGCGGCCGGTCACCGCCGGTGCGGGGGCGGGAGGCTCGCTCGCGCGGCGGGCGGCCCGAGGTGTCGTCGTCGTTGCTGTCGGTCATGGCGGCCTGATAGCAGAGCGGTTGCAGGGATGCGAGCGCGATCCCGGAACGGATGTAGAGACGCGGCACGGGAAGGCGATATGGAGATGGAACGCGCAGAGGACGTCACGGGCTCCGCTAGAATCGATCCGATGGGCGAGGCGCTCCTGGAGGCCCGCGCGGCCGCCGCGCGAGGCGAGGTGCCGGTCGGCGCCGTGGTGGTGCGGGAGGGCCGCATCCTCGCCCGCGCCGGCAACCGCCCGCGCGAAGCCCACGACCCGACCGCTCACGCCGAGATTCTTGCGATCCGGCAGGCCTGCGCGACCCTGCAGGACGAACGGCTCACCGGCTGCGATCTCTACGTGACGCTCGAACCCTGCACCATGTGCGCCGCCGCGATTTCGTTCGCGCGCATCCGGCGGGTCTATTACGGCGCCGCGGACCCGAAGGGCGGCGCGGTGGAGAGCGGCGTGGGCTTCTTCCGCCAGCCGACCTGCCATCATGCGCCGGAGGTCTATGGCGGGATCCGGGAAAGCGAAGCGGCGGCGCTGCTGCGGGACTTCTTCGCGGAACGGCGGGGGTGAGCCCTCCTCGCCCAGGGAGGGCACGTCGGTCGGGAGTGAGGGCGAGCAGGATGGCGGAGCTCTAGCCGATCAGCGAACGGGTTCGGTCCTCCGCAAGGATCGCCCGCGCCTCGCGGGAATCCTGATGCATGCGCTCGACCAGGGCCTCGGCACTTTCGAAGCGCTCCTCCCCCCGGACCCATCCGACGAGCTCGACGTCGAGACTCCGCCCGTAGAGGTCGCCCGCGAAATCGAACAGGAACGCCTCGAGCAGCGGCGCGCCGTTGTCGAAGGTCGGGCGGCGGCCGAAGCTCGCAACCCCATCGTGGACCGTACCATCGCCGAGCGAGGCGCGAACCGCGTAGATGCCGTGACGCAGGCGGCAATCGTCGGGCAGGCGCAGGTTCGCGGTGGGATACCCCAGAATCCGCCCGCGCTTCTGGCCGTGGCGCACCTCGGCACGCACGAACCAGCGGTAGCCGAGCAGCGCATTGGCAGCGGCAACTTCACCGCGCTCCAGCGCCGCGCGGATCGCGCTCGAGGACACGACCTGATCGCCAAGGGACACCGCGGAAACGATCGTGCAGCCGATGCCTCGGGCGGTGCAAAGCTCCTGAAGCCGGGCGGGTGAGCCCTCCCGCCCGCGGCCGAAATGGAAATCGTGGCCGACAACGACGCTCGAGACCGAAAGCTGCTCCGCCAGGAACCTGTCGACGAACGCCTCGGCGGTCAAGGCCGCGAGGGCCGCGTCGAAGCGCCGGACGAACACACCGTCGAGGCCGCTGCGCGCCAGCACGGCGAGCTTGACGGGCTCGGGCGTGAGGCGGAACAGCGGCGCCTCGGGGCGGAAATAGGTGCGGGGGTGCGGCTCGAATGTGAGCACCGTGCTCGCGCGGCCGGCGCGTTGCGCCTCCTCCCTGGCCACGGCGATCAGATGGGCATGGCCGCGGTGCACGCCGTCGAAATTGCCGATCGCCGCAACGGCGCCGCGAAGGGCCTCGGGCACGGCCTCGCCGTCGCGGCAGACCTGCAGCCCGTTGCCGGCGGGAATGGGAGCATTGTCGGGGTGCATCGAACCGGTGGGCATCGCGTCGAGGGGCCGCGACCCTGGCGAAAAGGGGGGAAAGGGTCAAGCCGCGGCGACGGCGGCGACACTCACCCTCCGGGATGAGGCGCCCCCATCCGGTCGCCCGTCGCGCGGGCGAGTTGCGCCGGCGTCCTCTCGGCCCCCATGGCCTCAGCCGAATCCCGCGCCGTGCGGCCGGCGGCATCCCGCGCTCCGGGATCCGCGCCATGGGCGAGCAGCAGGTCGACGATCTCGGTGCGATCGAACATGGCGGCGGTCATGAGGGCGGTGCGGCCGTCCGGCCCGTGCCCGTCGACGGCCGCGCCTTCGTCGAGCAGCAACCGCACCATGGCGGCGTCGCCCTTGAAGGCGGCTGCCGCGAGCGGCATCTGCCCGCGGTCGTTGGCGAGCTCCGGATCGCCTCCGTGGCGCAGCAGCACGCGCGCCGCGTCCGTATGGCCGTGATAGCTCGCCAGCATCAACAGGCTGTCGCCCTTCTCGTTGCGCAGGTTCGCGGGCAATCCCATCGCCAAGAGGTCGTCGAGGTCCTTCGCGTCGCCGGCCCGGGCGTGGTGGAACACCCGCCTCGCGAAGGCGAGCGTGTCCTCGTCGAGAGCCGGGCGCGGCGGCGCTTCGTCGGTCATCGGGTCTCCAACTCTTTATGCTCGGCCGAGCCTCTACCCGATCCAGTACAGGATCACGGGAGCGCACGCAGCCACCGCGGCGACACCGAGCGAGAGGCTCAAGGGCGACCGCGCCCCGGCCAGGCGCCGGACCGACTGCGCCGCGCGACCGGCGTCGATCCGCCAGCCATTCATGCAGGAGCAGAGCAGACGGTGAGCCTGGCGCTCGGACAGCTCGAAGAACGCCATCGCGTCACCGAGACGGTCGCTTTCGAGCCCGCTCGCCCGCAGGACGGGGTCCGCATAGGCGACGGTCAACGGCGAATTGTCGGCGCGCAGGGCGGGGCGCTCGGACCTCGGGACAAACTCGATCTCGCCGAGCGAACGCAGGCGGCGATCCGGCTCCCGCGCGAGCACCTCGGCCCAGCGCTCAAGACGCTCACGGCGCGACAGAAGATGGGGGACGCCACCATGCACATCAGCCAACGCCCGCAGCGTCTCGACAGGCTTGTGTTCCATGTTCCCTCTCCGTGGTGAAATCGGTTCTGCTTCGCTTAAATTCGGATGTCCTCGTCTCTAGGCCCGTACAGCGAGCGGACGCGTCAACACGGTCCGCCGGCGCAGGGGTCCAACAGATGTCCCATGCGGGCACAGTCGAACCTCAGGCATGCGAGGCTCCTCCGAATCGGCGGCTTTTTTGCGTCGGGCACCCGGTCCGGGCCGTGCGACGTCCACAGGGCCTGCACAGGTTCCGGGCGCACGGGGGTTGGACAACGGTCCGAATTCGGTGATCGTCTCGGGTCCCAGAGTCGCAAGTGAGAGACCCACATGCCGAGCCATCGTATCGACGCTTCGCCCGACACGGTGCATTGGGGCTATTTCGATGCAGCCCTCCCCCCTGTCACGACAATCGAGTCCGGCGATACGATCACGCTGTCGACGGTGTCGGGGGCCCCGGAAGTGATGCCCCGGGACCTCCCGATCCCGCCGGCGCTCACCGCGATCCATGAGGCCCACAAGCCGAAGCTCCCCGGCCATATCTGCACGGGTCCCGTCGCCGTGCGCGGCGCGAAGCCGGGCCAGGTCCTGGAGGTGCGCATCCGGGCGATCGAGCTGCACTACGACTGGGGTTTCACCTATTCCGCGCCCCAGAAAGGTGCGCTGCCCGAGGATTTCGACGAGATGCACCTCATGCATCTCACCCTCGACCGCACACGCATGACGGGCCGCCTGCCCTGGGGGCTCGAACTCGACCTCCGGCCGTTCTTCGGCGTCATGGCGGTGGCGCCGCCCGCGGCCTGGGGTCCCTTGAGCACCCTGCCGCCGCGGCGCAACGGCGGCAATCTCGACAACAAGGAGCTGGTCGCCGGCTCCACGCTCTACCTCCCGATCCACGTGGACGGCGCGCTGTTCTCGGTCGGCGACGGCCATGGGGTGCAGGGGGACGGCGAGGTCTGCGTCACCGCGATCGAAACCGGGCTGGTGGGCACCTTCGAGCTCATCGTGCGCGACGATTTCGGCCTGACCTGGCCCATGGCCGAGACCCCGACCCACGTGATGACCATGGCGTTCGATCCGAGCCTCGACGCCTGCGTGCAGATCGCGCTGCGCTCCATGCTCGACCTCGTGTCGACGCATACGGGCCTCTCCCGGCAGGAGGCCTATGCCCTGTGCAGCCTCGCCGCGGATCTGCGCATCACGCAGGTCGTCAACGGCAACAAGGGCGTCCATGTAATGTTGGAAAAGCGGTTCCTGCAGCCGACGGCGTAAGCTCGTGCATCGACAGGATCCGCGATGCTGAAGCGTTTCCCTCAGCGATAGCGGGGATTGTAGGGTCGAGGAGGCAGCGCATGGCCGAAGTCGAGTGGCGCAATCTGACCGCGGAGCAGCTGCGGGAACGAGCGGCGGTCGGCGCGCTCGCGATCCTGCCCGTGGCCTCGACCGAGCAGCATGGGCCCCACCTCGCCACGGGGGTCGACGACGTGCTCTGCTCAGTGGTGTGCCGGCGCGCCGCGCACAAGCTGGCGGAGCGGGGCGTTCCGGTCGTGGTGGCGCCGACCCTGTGGGTCGGCCTCGCCGAGCACCATGTGGGCTTCGGCGGCACCTTCACCCTCACCCTGCCGACCTATCATGCGCTCCTGCGCGACCTCTGCCGCTCGATCCTGCGCGCGGGCTTTCACCGCATCGTGATCGTCAACGGCCACGGCGGCAACATGAGCGCGCTCAATGCGTTGACCGTGGATCTCACGCGAGAGCTCGACGCTCCGATCGCGACGACGACCTATTTCCACCTTGCCGACGAGGCCTTCGCGGAGGTCCTGGAGGACCAGAGCGCGGTCCTGCATGCCTGCGAGGCCGAGACCTCGATGATGCTGGCTGTGCGGCCGGACCTCGTCCGGGAGTCTCGGCTGGCGGAGGCCTTCGGCCCGGCCATGACGGATGCGCGCGCCGTGCTCAGCCCCGCGATCCACCGTTGGCGCTCGTTTCAGGAGATCACGCCGACGGGCGTGATCGGCGATGCGCGGCGGGCGAGCGCCGCCAAGGGCGAACGCCTCATGGAAGCGGTTGCCGAAGGGCTGGCGGAGAGGCTCGCGGCGGGTGTGCCCTGGGCGTGAGCTTGCATCCGGCCTCCGGACCGGTGGCGCCGTCAGCGGCCCGCGAGACCCCGGACCCCCTTCAGGAGCGGCACACCGACATAGTGGACGAGCGGGATCAGCAGGGCTCCCAGCACAAGGCCGAACAGGCCGGACGCGGCCGCCGTGACCAGCCATTCCAGGATGCCCGCCGCTGCGGGAACCGCATGGGCCACGGTCTCGGCAACCGCGTGGATCATGTGCCCGAGAGCCGTGAACCCGTAGCCCTCGAAGCCATGGATGATGATGCCGCCGCCGACCCACAGCATCGCGGCGGTGCCCACGAAACTGAGGAGCTTCAGCAGGATCGGCATGCCGATAACTAGGCCGCGACCGAATCCCTGTGTCACCGGACGAAACGTACGGTCGGCTGTCGTGGGCGCGCCGGGCGATCCGAACAAGCTCGAGGCCGGTCGGCCGTTCTGGGCCAGAGCAAGGCCCACGTCATCTGCCTTCACGATGAGAGCGACGCCGCCATAGACCAGCGCCGTAATGCCGATGCCGACAGCAGCGAGGATCGCGGCCTGGAGCGCGAAGGAGGATTCCGTCACCGTCGACAGGGTAATGGCCATGATCTCGGCCGACAGAATGAAATCAGTCTTGATCGCGCTGCCGACTTTCTGGTCTTCGAACGCGCGCGCATCGGGCGGCGCGCCCGCGACGGCCGCCTCATGGGCGTGGGCCGCGTGGGGCCGGACGATCTCGTAGACCTTCTCGGCGCCCTCGTAGCAGAGATAGGCGCCGCCCAGCATGAGGAGCGGCGTGATCGCCCAGGGCGCCACGAAACTCAAAATCAGCGCTGCCGGCAGGAGGAACAGCAGCTTGTTCTTGAGCGAGCCCAGCGCGATTTTGCCGATGATGGGCAATTCGCGCTCGGCCGCGAAGCCCACGACGTATCGCGGGGTCACGGCAGCATCGTCGATCACGATTCCTGCAGCCTTGCTGCCGGCCTTCGCGGCCTGCGCCGCAACGTCGTCGAGCGAGGCCGCCGCGACCTTCGCGAGGCCTGCAACGTCGTCCAGCAATGCGATGAGGCCGATGCTCACGGATGCTCCTGTCAGAGAGTTGCGTTGGGTCCGGTCAGCTCGCGGGCGCTTCCCGCAGTGCGGGCGCATAGGTGGCGGCCTTCGGGTCCTGCTCCCAGGCGGGAGCCTCCCCGTGCTTTCCGATGTGGTCGACCACCTGGGTGAGGAGGCGCAGGCCCATGGGGCCGAGGGCCCGGCGCCAGAGGGAGCCGGCATCGTCGTCGGGGTAGACGAAGCACCAGTCCTGGGCGGCCAGGAGCCCGGCGTCCATGCTGTCGCTGAGATGGTAGACGCTGCCCCCGGCGACGGGATCGCGACTCTTGATCGTCCACTCCACCGCCGCGATGCCGCGGTGGCGCGGCAGGAGCGAGGGGTGGTAGCCGATCGACGCCTTCCGCGCCCGCGCGCGGGCATCCTCCAGGATGAAGGCGTGGCTATGCGCGGCGACGATGACGTCGACCTCCTCGGGCAGATGCTCGGCCCCGAGGCGGCGGGGATTGTCGAGGACCACGAGCGGCACGCCCGCATCGGCGGCGGCGCTGGCAAGCTGGTCCTGCCCGTTCGTCGCGATCACCTGCACGTCGTCGCCGCGCTCGCGCAGGAGCCGTAGCATCTGCGCGCCGAACCAGCGCGTTCCGATGAGCGCGATCTTCATGCAGCCTCCATCCGGGCATCGGGCGAGTGGAATTTAGGTCGTCGGGTCACAGCGGGAAGGGCGCGCCGATGTGGCAGCTGCCCCAGCGGCATGACCCGCTGCGGCGGCTTGTGCCGGGTCCTGCGCGCCGTTCCGGCCCGCGGCTGAGGATCTTCGCAGACGCCTCCGCATACCATCGGCGGAGCCGGGGAGACCTCACGAGAGCTCGCGTCATCGCTGGTCCCCGTCCCGCTCGTCCGGGCTGTCGATCCATTCCCAATCCTCGTCCCGCTCGCGCCCGGTCGGAGGCGCGACGGGCGGTCGCTCGAGGAGGCGGATGTAACCCGCGAAGCCGCAGGCCAGCAGGCCGCCGATCATGTAGACCGCGGCCGTCGTGACCTGCCCGCTCGTGGGACCGACGTCATAGTAGATCCGGCAGGCCATCAGGACCATGGCGATCGACGACAGGGTGAGGCCGATGACGGGCCGCCAGACCGAAACGAGGATCAGGAGAGCCAGGGCCGCCAGCACGATGAGTTGCAGAGGAGGATGCTCTCGAAGAAACGGCTCCACCGCAATGCACCCCCTGCCTGTCCCGTCGGAAATGCCCAGCCGGCTCAGGCCGTGGCGAGCCCCGGCGGGCTGCCGCTGTCGTTTGACGCGGCGGTCCCGGAGCCGCTTCCATAGCGCCTTCAGCGGCTGCCGAACAGGCGCACCGCGCAGGTCGCTGTTGATGCGTCGGACATTGAGCCGGAGCGTGGGCGCTCATTGCAGCCGCCGCTATGGCAGCACCGCACCTCCGGTGCGATCACGATGACGGGAACTCGCTCCAAGGCCGCTCGCGGAGCGGCGCAGGTCCCGGCGTCGAACGCCCGCAGAGCTCGCGGCGCCGCGGCAACGGGATCTTAACCGCCATGCCCCATGGTCATGTCTGGGCCGCGTTGCGTATCAGGCCCGCTCATACCTGACTCGCCCCGCCGGCCGCCAAGGCCTGGCGGGGCTTTTCGTTTCCGGGATCGACTGGGCCGCGTACGGAACGCCAGCCGTGCTTTCCGACGCCTCCTAAACGAATACCGCGCCGCCTCGTCCATCAGACCATCGGGCCAGGTCCGGCCGGCATTGCCCTCTGTCGTTGAAGCCGGCACCGCATGGAGACCAAGCTGCCGCCAGCCCCAAAGAAAAGCCCCGCAGGTGCGGGGCGAGGGGGTCTCAGGGGTAGATGACGTAACGGTAGTTTTCGACCCGGCTGCGATCCACCCCGCCACTTCACCTAGGCCATTCGGCCTCGGCCGCCGGCAGGGCCTCGAGACGCTCTTGCGCTTCGATCCTGCGGACTGCGCGGCGCCGGCGGAGGTGTCAGTCGAGCACGGCCCGCAGGGTCTCGGCGAGCTCACGGCGGCGATAGGGCTTGCGCAGGAGCAGGGTGCTGGGATCGGGGCGTCCGTGGTGCTCGAAGGTCTCCTCCGAGTAGCCGGAGGTCAGCAGCACCTTCAGCTCCGGGCACAGGCGCTTGGCCAGACGGGCCAGCTCGACGCCGCTCATGCCCTGGGGCAGCACCACATCGGTGAAGAGCAGATCGAAGCAGCGCCCCTGCTCGATCAGATTGAGCGCGTCACGGGCGGTCGACACTTCCGTGACCGCGTAGCCCAGGCTCACCAGCTGAGACGACACGAATTGCAGAACCTGAGGCTCGTCCTCGACCACGAGGATCCGCTCGCGGCCCGGGGAGGGTGCGGGCCCCCTCGTTTCCTCGGCGACCTCGACGAAGCCTCCGCCGGCGGAGGGGAGCAGGATCGTCACCGCGGTCCCCTCCCCCTCCCGGCTCCGGATCGACACATGTCCGCCTGTCTGCTGAGCGAAACCGTAGACCATAGAGAGCCCGAGGCCTGTTCCCTTTCCGACATCCTTGGTGGTGAAGAAGGGCTCGAAGGCGCGTGCCATCACCTCCGGGCTCATGCCGGTTCCGGTGTCGGTCACGGTGACGAACACCACCTCCTGGCCGATCGGCAGCGGTCCTTCTCCGGGTCCGGCGCTGCGCTCGCCGGTGGTGATCGTCAGCGTCCCGCCCTGGGGCATGGCATCGCGCGCGTTCACGACCAAGTTCAAGATCGCGCTCTCCAGAAGGGTCCGGTCGGACAGCGCCCTGTGGTGCCCCGAGCCGAGCTCCACCTTGAGCGCGATGTGCTCGCCGAGGGCGCGATGGAGCAGCGGCAGCATGTCGTCGACGATCTGGTCGATGCGCAGCCGTTCGGGCTTGAGCGACTGTCGCCGCCCGAAGGCGAGGAGCTTCTGATTGAGTTCTGCTCCCCGCTCGGCGGTCTCCAGGATCTGGCGGGCGAGCGCGGAGGTCTGGGCAGGATCGCCCGGGTTCTCGGTCAGGAGCTCGGCATTGCCTAGGATCACCGTTAGGAGGTTGTTGAAATCGTGGGCGACGCCGCCCGTGAGCTGCCCCACCGCCTCCATCTTCTGTGACTGCCGCAGCCGCTCCTCGAGCTGCACCCGCTCGGTGATGTCGCGCACCACGCTGATGACCTCGAGCGGGTTGCCGTCGGCATCGCGCACGAGCCGCCGCCTTGCTTCAAGCCAGACCCAATGGCCCGCCTTGTGGGGAACGCGATAGGAGATGGTCTCGTGGTCGGCGCGGCCCGAGGTCAGGGCGTCGAGACCCGAGGCCGCGGCGGCGAGGTCGTCGGGGTGGACATCGTCGACGAGCCGAGTCCCGATGAGCTCGTCGGGCTCATAGCCGAGGATCTCGCGACAGGCCGGGGAAAGGTACCGGCGGCGCCCGCCAAGATCGGTGCGGACCATCATGTCGGTCGCGTTCTCGGTTAGGAAGCGGTAGCGGGCCTCGCTCGCCCGCAGGTCGGCCTCGGCCCGCTTGCGCGCGGTCACGTCCGTAAAGGTGCGGACAGCCCCGCCGCCCGGGAGATGCACCGTGCGGATCTCCATGGCAGTGCCGTCCGGCCGCGTGCACTCGTGAACCGGGGGAGCACCGAGAAGATCGGCCTTCAGCTTCTGCCAGGGGATCCGGCCCTCGTGCGATCCGACAGACTCACCGATGGAGATCCGATGCTGGACGAACTCCGCGAAGGATGGCTTGGAATATTGGAATTCAGGCGGCAGATCGAGCATCTCGACGGCCCGGCGGTTGCAGACCTGGAGAATGCCGGCGCCGTCCACCATGACGAGCCCCTGGTCCATGTTGTCGAGCGTCGCGCCCAGGAGCGCGGCCGTCCGCTCGCGGCGCTGTGCCTCCTGCCGGAGCAGCCAGATGAAGCCGAAGGTGATGAGCAATGCCACTGTAACCGTCGCGCCGAGGATCCAGACGGACCGGACCAGAGGCGCGTTGTAGACTTCCTGCAGGATCGAGACGTGGGCGGACCACCCGATGCGATCCGAGGTCCGGAAGGCCGTGAATGTGCGCTCACCGTCCAGCGTCACCCCCTCGTAGTTTCCCTCCCGACCAGCGGCCCGCGCCGCGAGAGTCTGTTCGCTCGGACGCTGCCCGACCGCTTCGGGATGTCGGGCCGACGCCGCGATCCGCCCGGATCCGTCGACGAGGAACGACCGCCATTGCGGGTCGGTACCGCGCACGAGGATCTCTGCGAGGCGCGCCGGCGTGATGACGGCCGTCAGCACGTATCGGACCTGCCCATCCCGCAGGACCGGCACTCGGATACTGACCCGTGGCACCGCATCGTCGCTGAAAGCTCCCGGGCCTGACAGGTTGCCGACGACTGGCTCACGCGTTTCGATCACCCGCCGGTAGCTCTCCTCATCGACGATGGCCGGGAGCGGTGTCCCGAAGGGCAGGCGCGTATTGACGATCTGGCGACCCGCCATATCGGCGAGGATGATTGCATCCCAGGCCCCCAGCTCGTTTCGGAAGCGCGAAAGGAGAGTATGGAACGCGGCGAGATCCGGCTCCGGACCATCGAGTTGCGGTGCGCTTGCCAGCGAGCGGAGCACGTCCGTCTGGGTCGAGAGATACCGCTCCACGATCGTGAGATTGTCCTGGGCATGCTCCATGGCGCTGGTGCGGAGCGCCGACATCTGCTGTCGCAGGGAAAAGAACGTAAGGCCGGCAGCGAGGGCGATCAGCGGGATGAGAGCCGCCATGGCCAGAAGGGAGAGCCGCTGCCGCACGGGGGTAACGCCTTTGGCTGAGGGGATCGAGGGCCGGGTCGGCGGACGCCGGGCCATTGTGCACGGCCCGGTTGGACCTCACCAACATCAAAATTGCCGTTGGGGAAGGCAAGCTCGTTCGCATGGCCGGCCCCGGAATTCCAGGCTCCCCCGAGCGAGGAGCCCATGTCGGCGACGCGGGACTCGGTCCGCCGCGCCGGTGAGGGTCAGGCGGCCCGATCAGGCGGCCTTGTCCTGATCGGCGAGCAGCGCGGCCTGATGCTCGGTGATGAGCGCGTCGATGAGCTCGTCCAACGCTTCACCGCTCAGCACCTCTTCGAGTTTGTAGAGGGTGAGGTTGATGCGGTGGTCCGTGACCCGCCCTTGCGGGAAATTGTAGGTGCGGATGCGCTCCGACCGGTCGCCGGAGCCCACCTGGGAGCGGCGGTCGGCCGCGCGCGCGGCATCCTTGGCACTGCGCTCCGCCTCGTAGAGGCGGGCCCGCAGAAGCGCCATGGCGCGGGCGCGGTTCTTGTGCTGCGAGCGCTCGTCCTGGACGAACACCACGGTGCCGGTCGGCAGGTGGGTGATGCGGATCGCGGACTCGGTCTTGTTGACGTGCTGGCCGCCGGCCCCCTGGGCCCGCATGGTGTCGATCTTGAGATCGGCCTCGTTGATCGCGATGTCGACGTCCTGGGCCTCCGGCAGCACCGCGACGGTCGCGGCGGAGGTGTGGATGCGCCCCTGCGTCTCGGTATCGGGTACCCGCTGGACCCGGTGGACGCCGCTCTCGAACTTCAGCCTCGCAAAAACGCCCCGGCCTTTGATCTCGGCCACGATCTCCTTGAAGCCGCCGGCCGTGCCCTCGCTCTCGGACATGACCTCGACCTTCCAGCCCTTGGCCTGCGCGTAGCGCGAATACATGGCGAAGAGGTCGCCCGCGAAGAGCGCCGCCTCGTCGCCGCCGGTGCCGGCGCGGACTTCCAGGATCGCGCTCTTCTCGTCGGCAGCATCCTTCGGGAGCAGCATGAGGCGAAGCGCCTGCGCCGCCCTGTCGAGGGCTTCTTCCGCCTGCGGGCGTTCCTCGAAGACGAGCGCCCGCATCTCGGAATCGGTCCCCGGGTCGTCCATCATGGCATCGAGGCCGCGCAGGTTCTCCTCGGCGGCCTGGTAATCCCGGATGGCCGCGACGACCGGATCGAGCTCGGCGAGTTCCCGCGAAAGCGCCACGAAGGCCTCCGGGTCGGGTCCCGCATTGAGCGTGGCCATGACGATGTCGTGGCGGGCAAGGATCGCGTTCAGCCGCTCGATGGGAGGGGTGATCGACATAGGTGAGGGCTCTGCTTCCGGTCGGTTCTTCGGGGGCGCTGCGATTGCGGTCGCTCAGGACCATTCCGGGTTAGATCGGGATTCCATGCTGCTCGGCGAAGCGGGCGAGCTTCGGGCGCAGCGTTTCGCCGCCTCCGTCCCGCTCCAGGGCCTCGGCAAGGAGGCTCACGACGGGACGGGTGTCGAGCCCGAGGATCATCGCCTTCACGGGTCCGATGGCGGCCGGGGACATCGAAAGGTTGCGGTAGCCGAGCGCGATCAGGGCCATGGCCTCGAGGGGCTTGCTACCGATCTCGCCGCAAATCGTCACCGGACAGCCGCACGCGACGGCGGTCTCCGCAACGTGCTTGAGCGCCCGCAGCGCCGGCGCGCTCAAAGGGTCGAAGCGGTTGGCCACCATCCGGTTCTCGCGGTCGACCGCGAACAGGAACTGCATGAGGTCGTTCGTGCCGACCGAGACGAAGTCGGCGGTGCGGCAGATCTCCTCGAGCTGGAACAGGAGGGAGGGCACCTCCAGCATCACGCCGAGCTTGAGGTCCGCGGGCAGCGGATGACCATGTCGGGCGAGATAGGCCTTCTCGCGCTCGACGATGACCGAGGCGCGGGCGAACTCGTCGCAGGTCGCGACCATCGGGAACATGATCTTCAGGGGCCGGCCGCCTGCGGCTTTGAGGAGCGCACGCAGCTGGGCCCGGAGCAACCCCGGCCGGTCGAGGCCGATCCGGATGGCGCGCCAGCCGAGCGCCGGGTTCTCTTCCTCGATCGACTGCATGTAGGGCAGGATCTTGTCGCCGCCGATATCGAGGGTCCGGAAGGTCACGGGCCGGTCGCCGACGGCCGCGAACACGGCCTTGTAGAGGGCCTGCTGCTCGGTCGCCGAGGGCATGCGCTCGGCGATCATGAACTGCAGCTCGGTCCGGAACAGGCCGACCCCCGAGGCGCCGGTCTCCTCCAGATGCGGCAGGTCGACGAGGAGCCCCGCATTGAGCTGCAGCGTGACCGCGACCCCGTCGCGGGTGACGGCCGGCACGTCCCGCAGGCGACGGTACTGTTCCTGGCGGCGCGCGCGCAGCCGCGCCTTCTCGGCATAGGCAGCCTCGACATCCGGTTTGGGGCGGATCTGGACCTCGCCGGCGGCGCCATCCACGATGATGGCGTCGCCCGGCTCCACGAGCGAGGTCGCATTGGCGATCTCGCCGACGGCCGGGATCCCGAGCGCCCGCGCCACGATCGCGATGTGGCTCGTGGGCCCTCCCTCCTCCAGAACGAGGCCGCGCAGGCGCGAGCGGTCATAGTCGAGGAGCGCCGCGGGCCCCATCGACCGGGCCACGATGATGGCGTTGTCGGGCAGAAGCGCGTGGTCGGTGATGAAGCCGCGCCCGACGAGGCGGTGCAGGAGGCGGTTGGCGAGGTCGTCGAGGTCGTGCAGGCGGTCGCGGAGATAGGGATCCGTCTGGCGCAGCATGCGCGCGCGGTTGTCGGACTGGACGCGCTCGACCGCCGCTTCCGCGGTGAGCCCCGAGAGCACCGCCTCCCGCATGCGCCGCAGCCAGCCCTGGTCGTGGGCGAACATCCGGAAGGTCTCGAGCACGTCCCTGTGCTCGCCGTGATGGGCCACGTCGCCCCGCTCGATGAGCTCGTCGATCGAGGCCCTGACTTCGGCGATGGCCGATTCGAGCCGCTTCACCTCCGCGTCCACGTTCTCGGCGATGAGGTTCTTGACCACCACCCGGGGCTCGTGCAGCACCACGTGACCGAGGCCGACCCCATCCGCGAGCGTCACGCCCCGCAGATGGAGCGGCCGGCGCAGCGCCGTGCCGGTCTCGGGCGGCGCCAGCGCCTGGAGCTCGCCCGAGGCGATCATCTCGGCCAGCACCATGGCGGCGATCTGGAGCGCCTCGATCTCCTCCTCGGCATAGGCCCGGTAGGTGCGGTTCTGGACCACGAGCACGCCGAGGGTGTTTCCGGCGCGCAGCAACGGCACGCCCAGGAACGCGTGGTAGATCTCCTCGCCCGTCTCCGGCTTGTAGGAGAAGGCCGGGTGGGACTGGGCGTCCGAGAGGGCGAGCGGCTCGGCCGTGGTGGCGATGAGGCCGACGAGGCCCTCGCCCGCCCGCATGGTGGTGAGGTGGACCGCCTCGCGGTTGAGGCCTTCGGTGGCGAACAGCTCCAGCGTCCCGTCGCCACGCATCACGTAGAGGGAGCACACCTCCGCGACCATGTTGGCCGCGATGAGGATCACGATCTTGTCGAGACGGTCCTGCGCGCTGACCGGCTCCGCCATGATCTCGCGGAGGCGGCGCAGGAGGACGCGCGGACCGCCGGGAGCGGCTGGCATGAGCTGGTTCGTTCCCGTCCGGGGGCCGGTGGATCCACCGGCCTTGGAAATAGAGTGTCGCGGCAATCAGGAGGTCGCGTCAATGAGGCGCGATGCAGAGGCCTATAGCGAGCCCCCCTCCCCCACGGCAAGGGTCAATTCCGATTCTCGATCCCGGGGAGCAGAATGGCGCGGGCAGCGCCCGGCTCGTCAGGCCTTGTCAAGCCCATAGAGCGAGTGCAGGGTCCGGACGGCAAGCTCCGTGTAGGGCGCGTCGATCAGCACCGAGAACTTGATCTCGGAGGTGGTGATCGCGCGGATGTTGATGCCCTTGTCGGCCAGCGCCTTGAAGGCCTTGGCGGCCACGCCCGCATGGCTGCGCATCCCGACCCCGATGGCCGAGACCTTGACGACGTCCGTGGCGCCCTGGAGCGCCCGGAACGCGATCGCCCCCTGGTGCTCGTGGAGCACGGAGCAGGCGCGCTCGTAATCGGCCGCCGGTACCGTAAACGTGATGTCGGTGGTCTGCGCGTCGTCGGAGACCACCTGGATGATCATGTCGACATTGATGTTGGCATCCGCCAGGGGCACGAAGATCGAGGCCGCGACGCCAGGCTTGTCCGCGACGTTGCGCAGCGTGATCTGGGCCTCGTCCTTCGAATAGGCGATGCCGGTGACGATCTGCTGTTCCACGATGTCCTCCTCGTCGCAGATGAGGGTGCCGAGCTTCGGGTCCGCCGGGTCGTCGAAGCTGGAGCGCACATAGGTCGGCACCTGGTGCAGCATGGCGAGCTCGACCGAGCGCACCTGCAGGACCTTGGCCCCGAGGGACGCCATCTCGAGCATCTCCTCGAAGGAGACGCGGTCGAGGCGGCGGGCCTGTTTCACGATGCGGGGATCGGTGGTGTAGACCCCGTCCACGTCGGTATAGATGTCGCAGCGCTCGGCCTGGATCGCCGCCGCGATCGCGACCGCGCTGGTGTCCGAGCCGCCGCGCCCCAGGGTCGTGATCCGCCCCGTCTCCGGGTGGATGCCCTGAAATCCGGAGATCACGGCGACCTCGCCGGCCTTGAATCCGTTGCTCAGGTTCGTGCCGTCGATGCCGGCGATCCGGGCGGAGCCGTGAGCGTCCGAGGTGTGGATCGGGATCTGCCAGCCCTGCCAGGAGCGGGCGGGAATGCCCATATCCTGCAGAACGATGGCGAGGAGCCCCGAGGTCACCTGCTCGCCCGAGGCCACGACGGCGTCGTATTCCCGCGCGTCGTAGAGGTTGGCGGCCTCCTTGCACCACCCGACGAGCTCGTTCGTCTTGCCCGCCATGGCAGAGACCACGACCGCGACATCATAGCCGGCCTCGACCTCCCGTTTGACGTGCCGGGCCACGTTGCGGATGCGTTCCACCGTGGCGACGGACGTACCGCCGAACTTCATGACGAGACGGGGCATTTCAGGAGCGGGCTTGAGGGTCGGGACCTTCGCGGGTGCGAAAAGGCGCGCATACATGACGCCGGGTGGCTCCGGTGTCAACGCGGGGCAGAGATGGGCAAGTTTCCGGGCGCCTACCCTCCCCTGAAGAGGGATGGTGGAGCGCGGGTGCCGGTCGCCGGGTGTTGCCGGCGCCCAGGCGGACTCCCGCCTTGGAACGCTCCAGTCTATAGAGGCCCCATGACCGACACGATCGACCCCGCGGAAGTCGCCCGCTTCGAGCGGATCGCCCAGGAGTGGTGGGACCCGAAGGGCCCCATGGCGCCGCTGCACCGGTTCAACCCGGTGCGGCTCGCCTTCGTCCGCGACGCGGCCTGCGCCCAGTTCGGGCGCGATCCCCGGGCGGTGCGCTCCCTCGAGGGCCTCTCGATCCTGGATGTGGGCTGCGGCGGCGGCGTGCTCTCGGAGCCTCTGGCCCGCATGGGCGCGAAGGTCACCGGGCTCGACCCGGCGCCCACCAACGTCTCGGTCGCCCGCCTGCACGCGGAGCAGGCCGGCCTGTCGGTCGATTACCGGAGCGAGACCATCGAGGCCGTAGCCGCGCGCGGCGAGCGCTTCGACCTGGTTCTGGCCATGGAGGTGGTCGAGCACGTCACCGACGTGTCCGCCTTCACGTCCGCCTGCGCCGGGGCGGTGAAACCCGGCGGGCTCCTCGCGATGGCGACCATCAACCGGACCCTGCGCGCCTTCGCGCTCGCGATCGTAGGCGCGGAGTACGTCCTCGGCTGGCTGCCGCGGGGCACCCACCAGTGGGAGAAGTTCGTGACCCCGGAGGAACTGACCGCCGCCATCGAGGCCGGGGGGCTGCGGATCAAGGACCGCGTGGGCGTGACCTACAACCCCCTTCGGGACCAGTGGTCCCTCTCCCGCGACACCGCTGTGAACTACATGGTTCTCGCGGAGCGGGGGGACTGACCAGACACAGCGGGAGATCTGCCTAACCGGCGGTCGCCGGCCGCGACGGCTGCGGCGGAAATTCCTTTCGAGCCACCCGCAGCAGCAGGTACCCCGCGAGCGCCGACAGGATCGAGCCCGAGAGCACGCCGATCTTGGTGGCGTCGATGAGATCCGGATGGTCCGGGAAAGCGAGATTGCCGATGAAAAGGCTCATCGTGAAGCCGATGCCGCACAGGAGGGCGACGCCGTAGCATTGCAGCCGCGTCGCGCCGGCGGGGACATCGGCCAGGCCCAGGCGGATCGCCAGCACGGAGAAGAAATAGACGCCGATCTGCTTGCCCACGAAGAGCCCGAGCGCGATGCCGAGCGGAACGGGCTGGAGCAGGATCCCGGGCGAGAGCCCCTCGAAGGATACGCCGGCATTGGCGAAGCCGAAGACCGGGATGATGAAATAGGCGCTCCAGGGATGGAGCGCGTGCTCCAGGCGGTGCAGCGGCGAATGCACGGGCTCGGGCCGCCCGGGCGATGGGAGGAGCGGGATCGTCAGTGCCACGGCCACACCCGCGATGGTGGCGTGAATGCCGGATTTGAGCACGAAGTACCAGACCGCAACTCCGATCAGGAGATAGGGCCAGAGCCGGGTGACGCCCATCCGGTTGAGCACCGCCAGCACCGCGATCCCCAGCGCGGCTCCGCCCAGCATCGGACCGGACAGCTCCGCGGTGTAGAAGACCGCGATGATCAGCACGGCGCCGAGGTCGTCGAGGATCGCGAGTGCGGTCAGGAACACCTTGAGCGAGGCCGGGACGCGGTTCCCGAGAAGGGCGAGCACGCCCAGCGCGAACGCGATGTCGGTCGCGGACGGGATGGCCCAGCCCCTGAGGGTCTCGGGCGAACCGCTGTTGAGGGCCACGTAGATCGCGGCGGGCACCACCATGCCGCCGAGCGCGGCGATGCCCGGAAGGGCCCGGCGCGGCCAGGTGGAGAGCTGCCCGTCGAGGAACTCGCGTTTGATCTCCAGCCCGACGAGCAGGAAGAACACCGCCATGAGCGCATCGTTGATCCAGTGCAGGACGCTGAGGCCCAGGACGTAGGACTTCAGGACCCCGAAATAGGCGTCCGCGACGGGCGAGTTGGCAATGATGAGCGCGAGCGCCGCCACTCCCATGAGGAGCAGGCCGCCACCCGCCTCGCTCTGCAGGAGCCTCCGCAGGGCGGAGAGCGGGCGGGGACGGACGCGGCGGGTGTCGGACATCGGGACCTCTTATCGTCGCGCCGGAGGACGGCAAACGTCCGGGCGCTCTTTTGGCTCCGGGAGGGTCCTAGAGGGCATCTACTCACGATAAAGAGGCGATGCCTGGAATTCGCCGCGCCGCAGGATCACGATGCCGCTGCGGGCCTGGCCCGCCGGCGCCGGCTCGCCAGGACCGTGTCCAGCGTCACGGGTCGGAAGTCGAACGCGTCGACGCCGACATCGAACTGCCGGGTCTGAGGCTTCAGCTTGCCGTGGGAATGACCGTGCAGGTCGATCCAGCCGCGGCCCATGTTCTTCCAGGTCCGGAAGGCATAGTGGCACATCACGACCCAGGTGCCCTCCACGTTGAGCTCCGCATAAGCCTGGACGCTGACCCAGTCCCGGGCCGCCAGAGTGGCGGGACCGTCGTTGTTGCCCGTGATCAGGTGCTTGCGGCCGTGCAGGCGCGAGAGAAGGTCCGCGACCCGATCGGGCTTTACGTGGAGTGCGAAATCGCCGAGGTGCCAGACGTCGTCGTCGGGAGAGACGGCCGCATTCCAGCGCTCGATCAGGGCTGCATCGTGGGTCGGGATATCCGGAAACGGGCGCTTGTCGATGCGCAGGACCCGGGGGTCGCCGAAATGCGTGTCGCTCGTGAAGAAAATCGCCAAGGAGAACCGTCCGGAAGTCCGTTCCCAAACGGACGTGCGGCGCTTCGGTTCCCGCAGACGATTCCGGCGGGTCGATCAGGCGGTGCGTCCTGAAAAGCGACGTCAGTTCCGGTCGTCCGGCAGGAGCGGCAGCGGGTGGACCTCGATCCCCTCCTCCCAGAGCGCCTTCGCCTCCTGCAGGTTCGCCTCTCCGTAGATCGACCGGTGCTCGACCTCGCCGTAGTGCATCTTGCGCGCCTCGTCGGCGAAGCGGTCGCCAACATTCTCCGCGTTCTTCGTCACCTGCTCGCGCAGGGCCTTCAGCATGGCGCGAAGCTGCTGCTCCTTTTCCGAGAGGATCGCCATGGGCTGCGCCTCCGCGGCGGGAGGCTCTGCCGCGGACGGCCGCGGGCCCGGGTCCTTGTCCCGCCGCGCCAGGGCCGGAGCCATGATCTGCTTCTCGACCCTGGGCGAGTCGCAGACCGGACAGGTCACGAAGCCGCGCTTCCGCTGCGCCTCGAACGCGTCGCTCGACGGAAACCAGCTCTCGAATTCGTGGGCCTGCTCGCAGGCAAGGGCATACTTGATCATGGGAACGGGGACAGGAACACCGGACGAGAGCGTGACATGGGGGCTTTCGCCCGTACTGCCAAGTGCGTGCAAGGTCGCGGCCACGCAGGGCGGCCGCTGCACAAGGCCTGGCCGTCCGGGAACCTGAGGGCGGGTCCTCGCGAGAACGGATTACGCGGCGGCGTCGGAGGCCGCGGAGGCGATATCGATCCGGAACGGACGGCCGTTCTTCAGGGTCGGGATGCGGGCGCGGGCGTCCGCGACGAGGCTCGTGTCGATCTCGGCCAGCACCACGCCGGGCTCCGTGCCGCCCTCGGCCAGCACGCGACCCCAGGGATCGACGATGAGCGAGTGTCCGTAGGTCTCGCGCCCGTCCTCGTGCACGCCCCCTTGCGCGGCCGAGATCATGAACGAGCCGGTCTCGATGGCGCGCGCCCGGTGCAGCACGTGCCAATGGGCCTCGCCGGTTTGGCGCGTGAACGCGGCGGGCGCCGCCAGGAAGGAGGCGCCGTTCTCGGCGAGGGCCCGATAGAGAGAGGCGAACCGCACGTCGTAGCAGATCGTCATCCCGAGCAATCCCCAAGGGGTCTCGGCCAGCACGGCCCGGTCGCCGCCGCTATAGGTGGCCGATTCGCGCCAGCTCTCGCCGTTCGGCAGGTCCACGTCGAAGAGATGAACCTTGTCGTAGGACGTGACGATCTCGCCCGATGCATCGATCAGGAAGCCGCGGTTCGCGATCTTCTCGCCGGCCTTCACGGCAATCGAGCCGACATGGACCACGAGCCGCCGCTCGCGGGCGACCTCGCGCAGGGCCTGGAGCGTCGGATCCATCGCCTCCGGGCCGACCTTGTTGAAGAACTCGGCGCGGTTGCGCTCGAGCAGCGAGGTCATCTCCGGGGTCTGGACGAAATGGGCGCCTTGCGACGCCGCCGCGCGGGCGAGCGCCACGGCGTCGTCGCGGTTCTTCAACGGATCGCGCCCGGAGCGCATCTGCAGGCAGGCGGCGGTGAAACGAGGGAAGGTCATCCGGGATCTCCAGGAGCGTCAGGGGCGCCGATCGGTCGGGCGGCACCTTACCGGGTCCGCCAGGACAGGCCAAATCGGGCCGGAACGGAGGCGCGGAGGCGTGCGCTCAGGACGCCAGCAGGCGGTCGAGCTCGCCGCGGCTCTCCAGGGCGTAGAGATCGTCGCAGCCGCCGACATGGCGGTCGCCGATGAAGATCTGCGGAACGGTCGAGCGGCCATTGGCCTTCTGGATCATCTCGGCGCGGGCTCCGGCCTTGCGCTCGATGTCGATCTCGTCGAAGGCCGCGCCCTTTTCGGAGAGTAGGTCCTTGGCGGCTGAGCAATAGGGGCACCAGCCCTTGGTGTAGATCGTGATCGCGGGCATCACATGCCTCGTTCGTGGTGGCGTGAGGGACAATATAGGTGGCGCCCCCAGGTTGCACAGCCGCAGGCGCCCTCGTCCACAGCGGCGGCCCCACCCAACTGCGACCATATAGGTGAAGGCGACCTCGTCCACAGCGTTGGCCCTACCCCTCCGCGACGACCCGGGCGAAGGCGAGCACATCCACCGATGCCGCCCCGCCTCTCAGGAGCGCTCGGGACGCCGCGTTGGCGGTCGCGCCCGTGGTGAGAACGTCGTCGACGAGGAGGACGCGCTTGCCCTTGAGGCGACCCCTCGCCTCCGTGGGCACGCGGAAGGCGCCCTGAAGGTTCTCGGCCCGCTGGGCCTTCGTGAGTCCGACCTGGCTTTGCGTGCGTTTGACCCGCGCGAGCAGGAAGGGGTCGGCCGCGACCCCGCTCGCGGCGGCAACCGCCCGGGCGAGCGCCATGGCCTGGTTGAAGCGCCGCCGCCACAGGCGCTCGCGGTGGAGCGGCACCGGCACGATGATTTCGGCCTCCGCGAGGAGCTCCGCGCCGGCGCGCGCCATCATGCGCCCGAGCGCAGGCGCAAGGTCGAGCCGGTCGCCGTACTTGAGCCGATGCACCAGGGCGCGGGCTGTATCGTCATATTGTGCGACGGCCCGGGCCCGCCGGTAGACGGGCGGGTCCGCCAGGGCCGCGGGCGAGAGGAGGCCGGGGCCGTAATCCACCGCGAAAGGGGTTCCGAGCCGCTCGCAATAGGGCCGCTCGATAAAGCGCATCCCGGCCCAGCATCCGGCGCAGAGCGCATGCGCCTCCCCGGTCGCGGCACCGCAGGCGATGCAGGCTGGCGGATAGAGAAGGCCGAGAGCCGCGCGGGCCAGATTGCGGGAGAGCGAGAGCACACGCCCTGCCGGGCGGGCCGCTGCAGAGACAGGCGCGTGCGCGATCTCGCTCATGGCAGCGAGGATAGCATGGATGGAGCAGGCCCATAGATGGACCGCGCCGGTCCATCACCCGCCGGCCTGAACACCCTTCCGAGCGGAGATGGTCCGCCCTGGCAGGACGTCAGCAGCAGTCATCGCGTCATGGCCGGGCTTGTCCCCGCCATGACGCGATAAGGAGACCGTCATCTTGGAGCGGAGTCCGTCATCTCAAGCCGGAACGGACCACGCTGATCTCAGTGCCCGCTCGGCGTTCCCGTATCGCCGCTGCGCGCCACCTTGGTGCGCTTGAGCTCGGGCTGGAAATAGCCCTCGCGCGCCGGGATGTGATCTTCGTTGGTTTCCTTCGGGCGCATGCCCTCGTTGGCCGTCTGGTGGGGCGGGATATGGGCGCCACTCTCGGCTTCCTGCTTCATGCGCAGGGCCTTCTCGGCGTTCGCGCGCAGCTCGGCGGTGGCGCTCTCGGCGCGGCGGGCCTTCGGGTTGAGGTAGCCGAAGATTTTCTTGAAATCCAACATGAGGATCCCTTCCTGGGTTGTTCGTTGGTGGGAGAATCCGCGAGTGCGCGCCCGGGGAAGCGCCTCACTCCTTGCCGCGGGAGAGCACGTCCTCGTCGCCGCTGCCGGGCGTGCGGCGGGCCGGCGCGGTGCCGTCCTGGCCGACCGAGACCTGCTCGGCCTCCGCGAGCGACTCCGAGCCGCCGCCTGCGCCGGCCGGAGGCCGAGCGCCGCCCGCCTCGACCCCCTGGTCGGTCCCGGAGCGGACCCGAGCAGCCTCCGTGGTGTCGCCGAAGGTCTGCGGAGTCACGGAGGGTTGGCGCTCGAGCGGGCTTTCGGGCATGGCCATGCCCATGGCGTCGTTTCGCATGAGCGCGGCCCGAGCCTTCTCGGCTTCGGAACGCGGGTCGTGAGCCATCCTCGTTCTCCTCGACAGGCGGCCGGCCCGTTGGGCGCAGGCCGTGATCCAATCGTCCAGGGTCAATGCGAGGCTGAATGGAAGGGTTCCACTCCGAAAGGGCTATCCGACCCTCGACCGGCATCGGGCATCGCCTGCTGCAAAAGACGCGGCCAGCCCCCTTGTTGTTGCCAATCCGCCACACCACCTCAGGCCTGCGGACGCCACACGCCGGGTCCGACATCACACAAGGACGCTCCGGGCCTCAGGAGAGGACGGGCGGACCAAGGAGGGGTGATCCATGAATTTCGAGAAATACACCGAGCGCGCCCGCGGGTTCGTGCAGTCGGCCCAGTCGCTCGCCATGCGCGAGGGCCACCCGCAGCTGGCGCCTGGCCATGTTCTGAAGGTTTTGCTCGACGATCCGGAAGGGCTCTGCGCCGGCCTGATCGACCGGGCCGGCGGCCGCTCCCGCGAGGCTCATGCCACGGTCGAGCAATGGCTCGCCAAGCAGCCGAAGGTTTCCGGGTCGGCCTCGCAGCCGCAGGCCACGCGCGAACTCATGCGCTTCTTCGACTCGGCCGAAAAGGCCGCCGAGAAGGCGGGGGATTCCTACGTGACCGTCGAGCGCATGCTGCTGGCGCTGGCCGTCGAAAAGGACACCGAGGCCGGCCGCATCCTCGCGCAGGCGGGCGTGACCGCGCAGTCGCTCAACGCCGCCATCAATGCCCTTCGGAAAGGCCGCACCGCCGACAACGCCACGGCCGAGAACGCCTACGACGCCCTCAAGAAGTATGCCCGCGATCTCACGGAGGCGGCGCGCGAGGGCAAGCTCGATCCGGTCATCGGCCGCGACGAGGAGATCCGCCGCACGATCCAGGTCCTGTCCCGGCGCACCAAGAACAATCCCGTCCTCATCGGTGAGCCCGGCGTCGGCAAGACCGCCATCGTCGAGGGCCTCGCTTTGCGCATCGTCAACGAGGACGTGCCGGAGAGCCTGAAGGACAAGCAGCTGCTGGCGCTCGACATGGGCGCGCTGATCGCCGGCGCGAAATACCGCGGCGAGTTCGAGGAGCGCCTGAAGGCCGTGCTCCAAGAGGTGACCTCCGCGGAGGGCGGCATCATCCTCTTCATCGACGAAATGCACACGCTGGTGGGCGCCGGCAAGGCCGACGGCGCCATGGACGCCTCGAACCTCCTGAAGCCGGCGCTCGCCCGCGGCGAGCTGCACTGCGTCGGCGCGACGACCCTCGACGAGTACCGCAAGCACGTCGAGAAGGACGCGGCTCTGGCCCGGCGCTTCCAGCCTGTGTTCGTCAACGAGCCCAGTGTCGAGGATACGGTCTCGATCCTGCGCGGCATCAAGGAGAAGTATGAGCAGCACCACGGCGTGCGGATCACCGATTCAGCGCTTGTCGCCGCCGCGACGCTCTCGAACCGCTACATCACGGACCGGTTCCTGCCCGATAAGGCGATCGACCTCGTCGACGAGGCGTCCTCCCGCTTGCGCATGCAGGTGGATTCGAAGCCCGAGGAGCTCGACAACGTCGACCGCGAGATCGTGCGCCTGAAGATCGAGGCCGAAGCTCTGAAAAAGGAGACCGACGCCGCCTCCAAGGATCGGCTCGGGCGGCTGGAGAAGGAACTCGCGGATCTGGAGGAGCAGTCGGCTGCCATCACGGCGCGCTGGAAGGCCGAGAAGGACAAGCTCGGCCGCGCCGCGGAGCTGAAGAAGCGGCTCGATGAGGCCCGCAACCAGCTCAGCCAGGCGCAGCGCTCCGGCGACTGGGCCAAGGCCGGTGAGCTCTCCTACGGGGTCATCCCGGGGCTCGAGAAGGAGCTCGCCGAGACCGAGGCCAAAGGTGACGGCGGCGGCATGATGGAGGAAGCGGTGACGCCCGACCATGTGGCCGGCGTCGTCTCGCGCTGGACCGGCGTGCCCGTCGACAAGATGCTGGAGGGCGAGCGCGAGAAGCTCCTCAAGATGGAGGAGGCGATCGGAAAGCGCGTCGTCGGCCAGCACGAGGCGGTGGTCGCGGTCTCGACCGCGGTGCGCCGCGCCCGCGCCGGGCTCCAGGACCCCCACCGGCCGATCGGCTCGTTCATGTTCCTCGGCCCCACGGGCG